>Ga0335073_10002369_pt1 | contig 25762 bp, 26 predicted proteins | sample Lox_Sample_22_FD_207093 | JGI IMG/M metagenome (GOLD analysis project Ga0335073, IMG submission 207093) | Soil microbial communities from Loxahatchee National Wildlife Refuge, Florida, United States - Lox_Sample_2.2 | ecosystem: Environmental > Terrestrial > Soil > Wetlands | place: USA... | reverse complement strand
CGATACGCACTTCGAGCTTGATACGGAGCGGTTGACACTAACGGTGCGCCCCTTTGGCCAGGCCGCGCGTTACAGCGACGACCGGCTCGATCCCACCAGTGAGGGGGGAATCGAAGCCGCGGCGAACTGGCTTCAGACCGAGCGCTCTTCGTTCAACCTCCACACCCTGGTGCAGGACGCCAGCACACTCTATGCCGAGTTGAACAGCACGGGAATCATTCATATCGGCCAGCGCCGCAGGGACGAGGACGTCGACGGCACGTGGTCGTATCGGGAGACCGAGCGAGGGCAGCTCCAGCTCGGGGGGTCCTACACCGGCTCCGATTACCATGGCGCGGGTACCGGCCCGTTATCGAACTATCGGCAGGCGTTGGGTACGGCCGCGGAGAATTTCGCTTTCAACGAGCAGCTCACCCTGACGCTCAACGGATCAGCGGGCGATGCGCACACGGCCGGCGCCGAACAGTCGACCCGCTTCGAGAGCCTGGGCGGTGGCTTCCAGTGGCAGCCTACCGAGCGCGCCAGCGTGCAGGGCACCCTCGGCGTCAGCCGGCAGACCACCACCGGTCTCGTCAGCAACACGACCATAGGCGCCCTCACGGTCTCGTACAGCACCGAGCTGAGCACGTTCTCCCTCAACGCGCAGCGGCTGCTGCAGCCATCGGGCTTCGGAATCTTCACCCAGGTCGACCAGGCAAGTGTCAACGCGAGCCACTCGCTTTCGGAGCGGCTTTCACTGGCCGCGGAAGCAGAGGTGTACCGCGACACCAGCGCGTTCACGTCGCCTTTCATCTCCTTCACTTTCGCCGACCGCACGTATGCGGAATCGCATCTGCGGCTCAACTGGCAGCAGACTCCGACAGTGACCCTGGCGCTGCAACTGGAATATCAGCGCGCCAGCGACCCGGAGAGCTTCCTCTATCCCCTCGGATCTCAGGCTCACGGCTGGGCGGTAAGCCTGCAGTCCGTGTGGGCGCCGCGAGGCGCGAGCGTCTCTCGCTAGGAGCTCATCATGTCCACGATCGCCGCAGAGCTCGAGCCCGAAGGCCTGTCGCTGCCGGAGTACCTTGGCGTCGCCAAGCGCCGGCTGCGCCCCATGCTGATAGCTTTCGCTGCGGGGCTCGTCACGGCGATCGCGCTGGCGCTGCTCTGGCCGGCGTCCTACCGTTCCACCGCAACGATCCTGATCGAGCAGCAGGAGCTGCCGCAGGACCTGGTCCGGTCGACCGTGACATCGTTCGCCGACGAGCGGGTGCAGGAAATCAGCCAGCGCGTGATGACGACGGAGACCCTGCTCGGCATCATCCGCAGGTACGATCTCTACCCGAAGGAGAGAAGCCGGGAGACGCGCGACCAGCTCATCAAGCAGATGCGCGGTGACATCGACGTCAAGATGATCAGTGCGGATGTCGTGGATCCGCGCAGCGGGCAGCCCACGAAGGCAACGATCGCCTTCACGGTCGCCTTCACCGATCCGTCGCCGGACGAGGCGGCGAAGGTCGCCAATGAGCTGACCACCCTCTTCCTGAACGACAACGTCGAGACCCGCACACAGCTGGCAAACGGCGCGGCCACATTCCTCCAGGCGCAGGTCACGCAGGTGACCCAGCACCTCGGTGCAGTGGAGTCGCAGTTGTCCGCCTTCGAGGCGAAGCATTTCGACGCGCTGCCGGATCTCGCCCAATTCAACATGCAGCTCATCAACAGCACCGAGCAGCAGCTGCAGGAAACCGAGTCGCGCGAGAGCTCACTGGAGCAACAGGAGGTCTTCCTGCAGGCTCAGCTCGTGCAGCTCAAGCCCGATTCCGCAGTGTTCGACGATACCGGCCAACGCGTCTTCTCGACACCCGATCGCCTGAAGATGCTGCGGTCGCAACTTGCGGCCGATCGCGCGACCTACGGCACCGCGTATCCCGACATCGAGCGGCTGTCGCGCGAGGTCGCCGGCCTCGAAGCAACTCAGAAGGACCCGACCGACATCAACGACCTGCGCCGCAGCCTGCAGGACGCGCAAGCCAAGCTCGCGGCCGTGGAGAAGCGCTACGGACCGGCTTATCCGGATCGCTTGCGGCTCGAGCGCGAGGTCAAGTCATATGAGCAGGACCTCGCCGCCGCAGCCACGGCCACGGCCACGGCCGCCGCGTCGAAGAAGACCGCCGCGTCCGCGGGACCGGCAATTCAAGACGCCGACAATCCCGCGTACATCCAGATCCGCGCCCAGCTCAATGCCACTCGCGACGACCTCGCCGCCACGCAGACGCGTGAGGCCAAGCTGCAATCGGACCTCGACCGCTACCAGCATCGTGTCACCGAGACGCCGCTGATCCAGAAGCAGTACCAGGAGCTGACGCAGGACTACGAGGTGACCAAGACGACCTTCGAGAACCTGCGGGCGAGATTGGCCGAGGCAGAGATCGGCAAGAACCTCGAGGTCGACCGCAAGGGCGAGCGGTTCACGCTCATCGAGCCGCCGCTCGTTCCAGAGGAGCCCGCGAGTCCCAATCGGCCGCTGGTCATGATTCTCGGCGCGGTGCTCGCCATTCTCCTCGCGGTGGGCGTCGCCGCCCTGCTCGAGTCGCTCGACGCCACCGTGCGCGGCCGGCGTGACCTCGTGTCGCTGGTCGCGGGCGTAGCGCCGCTCGCGATCATCCCCGACATCGTGCTCGAGCAGTCGAGCTCGCAACTCTGGATCCAGCGCGCCATCTGGGCCGGCGTCGGTCTCGCCGTGGTGATCGCCGCTTTGTCGGCGGTGAATTTCTTCTACGAGCCGCTGGATGTTCTGTGGTTCGTCGCTCTGCGCCACCTCGGGTTCGGCTAGGAGATCAGTCGTGGAACGAATTCAACGCGCGCTCGAGCTCGCTCACGTCCGCCGGGCGATGGATGCGGAGTCACCGCTCGCCGGCCACAGCTCGCCGGAAGAAAGGGCGATGCTGCGATCGGCGGCCCAGGCTGCGGAGCCGGCGGCGCTGCCGAAGCTCGCCCTCGACCGAGCCAGGCTGCGTGCGCGCAAGGTCGTCTTCCCCGAGGATTCTTCCGCCGCGGCGCGGGCCTATCGGATGCTCCGGGCGCAGGTGCTGCACCGCGTGCGTACGAGCGGCCTCGGCGCCGTCGGTATCGTGAGCAGCGCCAGCGGCGAGGGCAAGACCCTCACGGCGGTGAATCTCGCGCTGAGTCTCGCCACGGATCCCAATCACAACGTCACGCTCATCGACCTGGATCTGCGCCGGCCCTCGGTGGCCGCCACCCTCGGGGTCGACCCGCCGCTCGGCCTCGACACCTGGCTTACCGACGAGCATCCGGTGGCGAGCGTGCTCTACGGTCTCGAGGGCTTCCACAGGCTCACGTTGGTTCCAACTCTCGCCCCCATGGTGGCGGCGTCGGAGGCGTTGGCGGGCAACAGGACTCGCGACCTCATCGAGACGGTGCGCTCGGCGGAGAGCCGGCGAGTGCTGGTGGTCGATCTGCCGCCGGCGTTGCTCAGTGATCACGTCCTCACCGTGGCCCCGCTCCTCGACGGCTTCGTCCTGGTGGTCACCGAGGGTCTGACGCTCCGCGACGACGTCGAGCGGGTCTTCGAGCTGCTCGGGCGCGACCGCATCGTCGGCACGGTGCTCAACCGCTCCTCGGACTCCGAGCAGCGGGCATACTGAGGCACGGCCGTGTACGAGAAGTTCTATCGCCTGCTCGGCAACCCCTTCGCGCTCACGCCGGACCCGACATACTTCTTCCTAGGAAGACAACACCAGCGCGCGCTGACGCTGCTCGAGTATGCGCTGCACCAGGGTAGCTGCTTTGCGCTGATCTCGGGCGAGATCGGCAGCGGCAAGACGACGGTCGTCAACTATCTGCTGCGTCGCGTGCAGCGGGGCCTGCGGGTCGGCCTCATGACCAACACCCATCCCGGCATCGGCAGCCTGCTGCCGTGGGTGATGCAGAGTCTTTCGGTGGCCACGCCGCGCGGCGCCACCGCCGCCAGCGACCTGTATGCCGCGTTCGCCCAATTCCTCGAGCGTGAGCGGCGGGCGCGGCGGCGCGCGGTGCTCATCATCGATGAGGCGCAGAACCTCACGGCGGATGCACTCGAGGAATTGCGGGTGCTTTCCAACCTCAACGCCGGCGACGGCCTGGTGCTGCAGACCGTCCTGGTCGGTCAGCCCGAGGTCCGCGAGACGTTGCGCAGCACCCGGCTGCGTCAGTTTGCGCAGCGGATCGCGGTCGACTGCCATATCGCCCCGCTGACGCGTGAAGAGACCCACCATTACATCGGGCACCGGTTGCGGGTCGCCGGCGGGACTCCCGGCATCATCAGCTTCGAGGCCTGCGAGCGGGTGCACGCCAGTACCGGCGGCGTGCCGAGACTCATCAACCAGGTCTGCGACACGGCCCTGGTGTACGGCTTCGCCGAGCAACGTAACCCCATCGACCCGGAGATCATCGAGCTGGTGTTGCGCGATCGCGGCGAAGGCGGCCTGCTGCCGCTGATCGAGTCAGCGGGAATCGACTCGGCGGCGCTGGGCGCTCCCGCGGCGGCAGCCCTCACGGCCGCAACCGCCGATTGAGGCCAAGCGTCGGGTAGCTGACGTGCGAAAGCAAGTGAGCAAGCGGGTGATCTTCGTCAACCGCTTCTACGCTCCGGACGAGTCGGCGACCAGTCAGATGCTCACCGATCTTGCCGAGGCGCTGGCCCGGTCGGGGATCGAGGTCGAGGTGCTCTGTAGCCGGCAATTGTACGGCGATGCCGGCGCCGATCTTCCCAGCGCTGAAGTGCTGCGCGGTGTCGGCGTCCGGCGCCTCGCCACGACGCGCTTCGGACGGGGCGCTCTCGTCGGCCGCGCGGTCGACTATGCGACTTTCTATCTCTGCGCCGGGGCTTGCATGCTCGGCCGCCTGCGCCGTGACGACGTGTTGGTCGTCAAGACCGATCCACCGCTCCTCTCCCTGGTCGGTTGGCTGGCGGCGCGGTGCCGCGGGGCGAGGCTGGTCAACTGGCTGCAGGATCTGTATCCAGAAGTGGCCTCGCGGCTGGCTCTCTCGCCGATCCCCCGCCCGCTGGAGGCTCTGCTGCGCGTCGCACGCGACCGCTCGCTGGCGACCGCCCGGGTCAACGTGGTTCTGGGGACGAGAATGCGGGAGTACCTGATAGGACGGGGCATCGCGGCTGCCCGCATCAGCATCTGCGAGAACTGGGCCGACGAGGATCGGCTGCGTCCGCTGGCCGCCTCGCGCAGCGAGCTGCGTCGCAGGTTGGGACTCGGAGACCGCTTCGTCGCAGCGTACTCGGGCAATCTCGGCCGCGCCCACGATTCGACCACGATCCTCGAGGCGGCCTGCGCGCTCCAGGGCGAGCCGGGCATCGTCTTTCTGATGGTCGGCGGCGGCGCCGGCATGCGCTCGCTCGAGACGCAGGTCCGGGCCCGGGGCCTCGCGAATTTCCGTTTCACCCCCCACCAGTCGCGCGAGGCGCTGTCCGACAGCCTCGCCGCGGGTGACGTGCATCTCGTGTCCCTGCGGCCGGAGCTGGAGGGCCTGGTCGTCCCGAGCAAGCTGTACGGCATCCTCGCGGCCGGCCGGCCGGTGGTTTTCGTCGGTGATCCGGCCGGTGAGCTGGCAGGACTCATTGCGTCGGCCGAAGTCGGGATCAGTGTTGGAAGCGGCGATCCGGCGGGGTTATGCCGTGCGCTGCGGGCACTGCGGGACGATGAGGCGTGCCGGATGCGCATGGGGAGGCGGGCACGCGAAGTATTCGAAGAGCGCTACACGCGCGCTGCGGCCGTCGCACGCTGGCGCGAAGTGCTGAACGCCGCCGGGGCGTAGTCGAGGGGCCGTCACGCAGCCTGGCCGCCATCGCCGTTGCGATGGCCGGGGACCCGGTGCTTCTGTTGGAATCTCGCCCAGGCCGACTCGCTCATGTACCGGCGCAGCACCCGCGGCTCGGTCTTGCGGTCGCGGATCGAGCCTAGGCCACGGATGTGACGGGAGCCTTGCAAACCGGTGTGACGCGAGTCTCCGTCTCAGGCGGCAGCGGTGGCGGGCTTCAGGGCCGCAACGTGCTTGCAGTACCACTCGTAGGTGGCTGCCACGCCCGCATCGAGATCGGTCTCGGCGCGCCAGCCGAGCGCGTTGAGCCGCGACACGTCGAGCACCTTGCGCGGCGTACCGTCGGGCTTCGAGCCGTCGAACTCAAAGAGCCCGTCGAAACCGATAACCCGGGCGAGGGTATGCGCGAGCTCGCGGATTGTCAGGTCCTGACCGCATCCGACGTTCACCGGCTCGGCGCCGTCGTAGCGCTGCATGAGGAAGAGGCATGCGTCCGCCAGATCGTCAACGTACATGAATTCGCGTCGCGGTGCGCCGCTGCCCCAGACCGTCATGTGGCTTGCGCCGGCGGCACGCGCCTCGTGAATCTTGCGCATCAGCGCCGGCAGCACATGCGCGGTCTCGAGGTCGAAGTTGTCGCCAGGTCCGTAGAGATTGGTGGGAAGCAGGGAGATCGCGTCAAAGCCGTGCTGCCGCCGGTACGCCTGGCACATCTTCAGGCCCGCGAGCTTCGCCATCGCATACCATTGGTTGGTGGGCTCGAGAGCTCCCGTCAGCAGGTACTCTTCCCGCAGCGGCTGCGGCGCGAGCTTCGGGTAGATGCAGCTCGATCCCAGGAACAACAGCTTCCTCGCCTTGCTGCGCCAGGCGGCATCGATCACGTTGATCGCCATCTGCAGATTGTCGCGAATGAACTCCACCGGCATGGAGTCGTTCGCGTGGATGCCACCCACGATACCGGCGGCGTGGAACACGTATTCCGGCCGCTCGGCCGCGAAAAACGCGTTGACGGCCGACTGGTCGCACAAGTCGAGCTCGCTGTGCGGACGGACGACGATATGCCGAAAGCCCTGAAGCTCACAGCGGCGCTTGATCGCCGATCCGACGAGCCCGCGGTGGCCGGTAATGAAGATCCGGCTGTCGTGATCGAAGGTATTCATGACTCTGAAACGCTCACTCGTAAGGGTGCGCGGCCCGGTAACCCTCGCGCGCCATCAGGGCGTCGCGCCGGGCGAGATTGCGGTCGGCGGCCACCATTTCGGCCACGAGCTCATCGAAGCTGCCGGTAGGAGCCCAGCCGAGCTCGCGTCTGGCCTTCGACGCGTCGCCGAGAAGCGTGTCGACTTCCGCGGGCCTGAAGTAACGGGAATCGATGCGCACGACGGTGTGGCCGCTTTTGCGGTCTACGCCAATTTCAGCAAGCCCCTCGCCGCTCCATTCGAGGCGCATGCCGATGAGCGCGGCCGTCTTCTCGGTGAACTCGCGCACCGAATGCTGCATCCCGGTGGCAATGACGAAATCCTGCGGCGTTTCCCGTTGCAGCATGCGCCACTGCGCGTCCACGTAGTCGCGCGCGTGACCCCAGTCGCGGCGCGCGTCGAGGTTACCGAGATAGATGCAGCCCTGCAGTCCTTCGGCCACGCGCGTCAAACCCCGCGTAATCTTGCGCGATACGAAGGTCTCGCCGCGGATAGGCGACTCGTGATTGAAAAGAATGCCGCTGCAGGCAAAGAGCCCGTATGCCTCGCGGTAATTGATGGTGATCCAGTGGGCATAGAGCTTCGCGACGCCGTACGGGGAGCGGGGGTGGAACGGCGTCCGCTCCGTTTGTGGCGTCTCCTGCACCAGGCCGAACATTTCCGATGTCGAGGCCTGATAGAAGCGTGTGTGCTTCTCCAGGCGCAGGATGCGGATGGCTTCCAGGATCCGCAGTGTCCCGAGCGCATCGGCGTTCGCGGTGTATTCCGGCGTCTCGAACGAGACCTGCACGTGACTCTGCGCCGCAAGGTTGTATATCTCGTGCGGCTGGACCTGCTGGATGACACGCATCACATTGGTGGCGTCAGTCAGATCCCCGTAGTGCAGGAAGAGGCGCACTCCGGTCGCGTGCGGATCCTCGTACAGATGATCGATGCGGTCGGTATTGAAGAGCGACGCACGCCGCTTCATGCCGTGAACCTCATAGCCCTTCGCCAGCAGCAACTCGGCGAGGTAGGCTCCGTCCTGACCGGTGATGCCGGTGATCAATGCTCGTTTTTGCACGTCGTCATCCTCGCTTCTTGTCGGCGGCCACCTGGGCCGCGAGCCGCTGCCGGCAGAACTCGGCGAGCTGGTGCACGGCGGCACGGTATTCCTGGTCGATCCAGGAGAACTCCAGCCAGAACTCGCGCTGCGCCGCCGGCGTGGTGGCGTGCCGGCTCGCGACGAAGAGCCGCAGCGCCTCGTTGCGCTGCGCCGCCAGCTTGCACACGCTGGCCTGCAGTAAGCCGAGGCGGGTCCGCGCTCGGCGAGACAGCGGAACCATTGCCTGCCCGCGCCCGCACCTCAGCCCGAGCCCGTGCGCAGGTGCTCGAGCTCCGCCGTCGTCTCGTCGAGCTCCGCGATCACCTCGCAGTAGTCACGCCAGGCGCTGCGCAGCTCGTCGGCCTCTTTCGGCGTCACCTGGTCGAGCCGCCGGCGCGCGAGATCGTGTTCCCGCTGCAGCTCGCGATGGCGGCTCTCGAGCCGCCTGATACCGTCCCATAGAGGGGAAGCGAGCCAGTCGGACTGGGGATCTGCAGACGCACTCATAAACCTCACCTAGGCGCGTTCTTCTGATCTGAGTCACGTACAAGCTAACGCATCAGTGCTACGGCTTCGTTGCAAGGAAACGACGGGCCCGAGCCGCGGAACCGCGGCGGGCCGATGGACGTCAGCGGGTGAAATTCCCTGTCCGCACAGCATGTTGACATATGTATGACATTTGCATGCCATCATGCCGGCAGTCGGAGTCTGGGTTGGACGTCGGTTGGCCGACGCCGTTTGCCGAGGATTCGAAAGCGCTATTTCTTCTTCTGCTTCGTGGGCCGCTTCCAGCCCGCGATCGTCGTCTGGCGCGCGCGGGCAATGGTGAGCGTGCCTGCGGGCACCTCATTGGCGACGGTCGATCCCGCCGCCACGGTGGCGCCGGCCCCGATCGTGATCGGCGCCACCAGCACGCTGTTGGAGCCTGTATGGACGTCGTCCTCGATCACGGTGCGGTGTTTGTTGGCGCCGTCGTAGTTGGCGATGATCGTGCCGGCGCCGATGTTCACGCGCGCGCCAACCTGCGCATCGCCCACGTAAGAGAGGTGATTGGCCTTCGACCCCGCCGCCATCGTCGAATTCTTGACCTCGACGAAGTTGCCGATGTGTACGCCGCCGGACAGATGCGATGTCGGCCGGAACCGCGAAAACGGGCCGATGTTGCAATTGGGGCCGATCACCGCCCCCTCGATGACGCAATGCGGAAGAACCTGGGTGTCGTCGCCGATCTCGGCATCACGAATCACGCAGCCCGGCCCGATACGAACCCGGTCGCCGAGCCTGACCGTCCCCTCCAACACGACGTTGACGTCGATGGACACGTCCTTGCCATGGGTCACCCGGCCCCGGACATCGATCCTTGCCGGGTCGGCGACCGTCACTCCCGCCAGCATCAGCTCGCGCGCGGCCCGCTGGCGGCACTCCGACTCCAGCATCGCGAGCTGCACCTTGTCATTGGCACCGAGCGCCTCGATGGCATCGGCGCAACCCAGTGGGTTGACTGCGATGCCGTCCTTCACCGCCATCGCGATGACGTCCGTGAGGTAATACTCGCGCTGCGAGTTGTTCGCCTTCAGTCCCTCCAGCCAGCGCCGCAGAAGCCTGGCCGGCGCCGCGATCACGCCGGTGTTGCATTCCCGGATCAGACGCTGCTCGGCCGAGGCATCTTTCTGCTCCACGATCCGCTCCACCCGGCCCTGCCCATCGCGCACGATCCGCCCATAACCGCTCGGATCGCCCACAGTCATCGTGAGCAGCGCGATCTGCCGTGGCCCTGCCAGCGCGACCAGCTGCGCGAGCGTCCGATGGCCGAGAAGCGGCACATCACCATATAAGATGAGTGCCATATGGTCATCGGGCACCTGCGGTATCGCCTGCAGCACGGCGTGACCCGTCCCCAGCTGCGGTGCCTGCAGTGTCCACTCCACCGGCTCTCCCGCCAGCGCCTCGCGCACTGTCTCTCCTCCATGTCCATACACGACGCGAATCGCCGCTGGCGCGAGCGACCGCGCGGTAGCAATGACATGAGAGAGGAGCGGCCGACCCGCGAGCGGCTGCAGTACTTTCGGGAGCGCGGACTTCATCCGCTTGCCCTCGCCCGCGGCGAGGATGATTACAGATAGAGGCGGTGATTTGGCCATGGCGATCCTGTGATCGGAGTGCCCAAGCCTGCAAAGATCTTCAGCTTCGTAGCTTGCGCAACCGCTCGATAATCTTCAACTGCGCGGCAGCGCGCGCCAACTCCGCCAGCGCCTCTGCCTGCGTGATGTGCCCGCTGCGGTCCCGCAGGGCCTCCTCTGCCCGCTGTTTCGCCGCCAGGGCCGCCGCCTCGTCGATGTCCTTGGCCCGAAGCGCCGTATCGGCCAGCACGGTCACCTTGGAAGGCTGCACCTCGATCGCGCCGCCACCCACGAAGAAGTGCAGCTCCTGCCCATCCGGCGTCTGCACCCGCACCTCCCCCGGCTTGAGCAGCGACAGGAGTGGCGCATGGCGCGGCGCCACGCCAATGTCGCCTTCCGAAGCCGGGGCGAACACCATCGTCGCCTCTCCCGAGAAGATCTCTCCCTCGGCGCTGACGACGTCGACGTGAATAGTATGCGGCTCGGCCATGCGCGGGCTCCTTATGCGCTGCGCGCAGGTCTTAACGGGGTTCGCGCAGCACGAACCCCGAAAATGTAGCGGCGCGCAGACGCGCCGGAGGAATCAGATTTAACCAGCATGTGGCATTCTCACTGCAGCGTCTTCGCCTTGGCGACCGCCTCGTCGATGGAGCCGACCATGTAGAACGCCTGCTCCGGAAGCGAGTCGAACTCCCCACTGATGATGCCCTTGAAGCCGCGGATCGTCTCGTTGAGCGGCACGATCTTGCCGTCCTGCCCGGTGAACACCTTGGCGACATTGAACGGCTGCGACAGGAAGCGCTGCACCTTGCGCGCCCGATACACCGTCAGCTTGTCTTCCTCGGACAGCTCGTCCATGCCGAGGATCGCGATGATGTCCTGCAGCTCCTTGTAGCGCTGCAGCACCGCCTGCACACCGCGCGCGGTGTTGTAATGCTCCTCGCCCACCACCAGCGGGTCGAGCTGCCGGCTGGTCGAGTCGAGCGGATCCACCGCCGGATAGATACCGAGCGAGGCGATCTGCCGGGACAGCACGACGGTCGCATCCAGATGCGCGAAGGTCGTGGCAGGCGACGGATCGGTCAGGTCGTCCGCAGGCACGTACACGGCCTGGATGGAGGTAATGGAGCCGGTCTTGGTGGAAGTGATGCGCTCCTGCAGCACACCCATCTCCTCGGCGAGCGTCGGCTGGTAACCGACCGCGGACGGCATGCGGCCGAGCAGCGCCGATACCTCCGTGCCCGCCAGCGTGTAGCGATAGATGTTGTCGATGAAGAAGAGCACGTCACGGCCCTTGCCGCCGTCCTCGCGCGTCTCGTCGCGGAAGTACTCCGCCATGGTCAGGCCCGTGAGCGCCACGCGCAGCCGGTTGCCCGGCGGCTCGTTCATCTGGCCGTAGACCATCGCCACCTTCGAATTCGACAGCGTCTTCGGGTCGATGACGCCCGACTCGATCATCTCGTGATAGAAGTCGTTGCCCTCGCGGGTACGCTCGCCGACGCCCGCGAACACCGACAGGCCGCTGTACTGCTTGGCGATGTTGTTGATGAGCTCCAGCATGTTGACGGTCTTGCCGACGCCGGCGCCGCCGAAAAGGCCCACCTTGCCGCCCTTGGCGAACGGCACCAGCAGGTCGATGACCTTGATGCCCGTGACCAGCAGGTCCTGGCCGCCCGCCTGGTCTTCGAAAGACGGCGGCGCACGGTGGATCGGCAGCTGCTCGGGGGATTGCACCGGGCCCCGGTTGTCCTGCGGGTGGCCGAGCACGTCCATGATGCGGCCGAGCGTCGCCTTGCCCACGGGGACGGTGATGGGCGAGCCCGTCGCAATCACCGACAGTCCGCGCCGCAGCCCCTCGGAGGATCCCATCGCGATCGTGCGCACGATGCCGTCCCCGAGCTCCTGCTGTACCTCGAGCGTCAGGTCGACGTCCTTCAGCTTCAGCGCCTCGTAGATGCGCGGCATGGCGTTGCGCGGGAATTCGACGTCGATGACGGCGCCGATGATCTGGGTGATGGTGCCTTCGGCCGTGTTAGCCATGGAATTTCCTCAGAGAATGAATCATGCCGGTGTCATACGGCCGCAGCTCCTCCGACGATCTCGGAGAGCTCCTTGGTGATCGCGGCCTGGCGGGCCTTGTTGTAGATGAGCTGCAGCTCGCTGATGAGGTCGCTGGCGTTGTCGGACGCGGCCTTCATGGCCACCATCCGCGCCGCCTGCTCGGAGGCGGCGTTCTCGACGGCTGCGCGGTAGACCTGCGACTCGATGTAGCGCATCAGCAGCCCATCGAGGATTTTCGAGGCTTCCGGCTCGTAGATGTAGTCCCAGTGCTCCTGCAGGCCCTCGGTATCGATGGGCTGGATGGGCAGCAGCTGCTCCACCACCGGCTTCTGGGTCATGGTGTTGACGAACTGGGCATTCACCAGGAATAGCCGGTCGATCCTGCCTTCGCGGTAGGCGTCGAGCATCACCTTGACGGTGCCGATCAGATCCTTGACGTGCGGCTGGTCGCCCAGATGCGAGACGTTGGCAAGAATCGGGACGCCGAGGCGGCGGAAGAAGACGAGTCCCTTCGCACCGATCAGGCAGAGATCGGCCGTGGCGCCCTTGCCCTGCCAGTCACGCATCAGATACAGCACCTGCTTGAACACGTTCGCGTTCAGCGCGCCGGCAAGCCCGCGGTCGCTGGAGACCACGATGATGCCCACGCCCTTGACGTCCTCGCGCGACTGCAGGAAGGGATGCCGGTAGTCCGGGTTGGCCTCGGTGAGATGGCCGATGACGTTGCGCATCTTTTCCGCGTACGGGCGCGCCTGGCGCATACGGTCCTGCGCGCGGCGCATCTTGCTCGTGGCCACCATCTGCATGGCCTTGGTGATCTTCTGAGTGCTCTTCACACTCGCGATCTTGGAGCGGATTTCCTTGGTACCTGGCATGGCTACTGGGTCGTTGGCGGCGTTAGTAGGTTCCGGTCTTGACGAAGTCCTCGACGCACTTCTTCAGCTCCGCCTCGTTGTCCTTGAGCTTGGGGTCCTTGTTGATACGATCGAGCATCGGCTGATAGGCCGTTTGCGCGAAAGCCTGCAGCGCCGCCTCGAACGCCACCACCTTCTTCAACTCCACCTTGTCCATGTAGCCGCTGTTGACGGCGTAGATGGAAAGCGCCATTTCCGCCACCGACATGGGGGCGTATTGCTTCTGCTTCATCACCTCGGTGACGCGCTGGCCGCGCTCGAGCTGGCGGCGGGTCGCCTCATCGAGGTCGGAAGCGAACTGCGAGAACGCAGCCAGCTCACGGTACTGAGCGAGCGCGAGACGAATGCCACCGCCCAGCTTCTTGATGATGTCGGTCTGCGCCGCGCCACCGACGCGCGACACCGAGATACCGGCGTTCATCGCCGGGCGGATGCCGGCGTTGAAGAGGTCGGTTTCCAGGAAGATCTGACCGTCGGTGATGGAGATGACGTTGGTCGGCACGAATGCCGTGACGTCTCCCGCCTGCGTCTCGATGATCGGCAGGCCGGTGAGCGAGCCGGTCTTGCCCTTCACGGCGCCCTTGCTGACCTGCTCGACGTACTCCTCATTGACGCGCGCGCTGCGCTCGAGCAGGCGGGAGTGCAGGTAGAACACGTCACCGGGAAATGCCTCGCGCCCCGGCGGCCGGCGCAGCAGCAACGAGATCTGCCGGTAGGCGACGGCCTGCTTCGACAGGTCGTCGTATACGATGAGAGCATCCTCACCGTTGTCCATGAAGAACTCGCCCATCGTGCAGCCCGAGTAGGCGGAGATGTACTGCATGGCTGCCGGCGTCGAGGCCGAAGCGGCCACGATGACGGTGTGCTTGAGGGCGTCGTGCTCGTCGAGCTTGCGCACGACGTTGGCGATGGTCGACTGCTTCTGGCCGATCGCGACGTAGATGCACTTCACGCCGGAAGACTTCTGGTTGATGATCGTGTCGACCGCCAGCGCGGTCTTGCCGGTCTGACGGTCGCCGATGATGAGCTCGCGCTGGCCGCGGCCGATCGGCACCATGGAGTCGACCGCCTTGTAGCCGGTCTGCACCGGTTGGCTGACCGACTTGCGGTAGATCACGCCCGGCGCCACACGCTCGATGGGCGCGGTGCGCGCGGCGTTGATGGGACCCTTGCCATCGATGGGCCGGCCGAGCGCATCGACCACGCGGCCGAGGAGCTCCCGGCCCACCGGCACTTCGAGGATGCGGCTCGTCGTCTTGACCTGATCGCCCTCGCGCAGATGCTTGTAGTCGCCGAGCACCACCGCGCCGACGGAGTCCTGCTCGAGATTCAGCGCCAGCCCGAAGGTGTTACCTGGGAACTCCAACATCTCGCCGTAGCGGACGTCGGCCAGACCGTGGATGCGGGTGATGCCGTCGGTGACCGACACGATCGTGCCGACGTTGCGCGCCTCCGTCACGGACTTGAAGCCTTCGATCCGCTGCTTGATGAGATCGCTGATTTCGCTTGCCTTGATGGCCATGAGAGTGTTTCCCCGGAAAATTGCTTAGGCGGTGAGCTGGTAGGCGATGCGCTCGAGCCTGCCGCGGAGCGAGCCGTCGATGACCATGTCCCCGGCGCGCAGCACCGCACCGCCGATGAGCGCCGGATCGGTGGCGCACTGCAGGCGCACCGAGCGACCGAGCCGCCGCTCGAGGGCCGCCGCGAGCTTGCCGCGCTGGGAGTCGTCGAGCGGGGCAGCGGAGGTAACCGTCACGTCGACGACGCCCTCGGCCTCACCCTTGAGCTCATCGAACAGGGTGGAGATCTCGGGCAGCAGCGACAGCCGGCGATTATCGGCCAGCGTGCGCACGAAGTTGCGGCCCTCCTCATCCAACTGCGGCCCGGCGGTCGCGCTGACGAGCGCGGCCAGCTCTTCGGGCGTGACGCGCGGATTGCCGAGAAGCTCCTCGACCCTGGAGTCGCTGACGACGGCCGCAGCGGTGCGCAGCGCCTCCGACCAGGGGCCGAGCCGCTTGCGCTCCCGCGCCGCCTCGAAAGCCGCCTTGGCGTAGGGTCTGGCAATGGTGCTCTTATCCGCCATCGGTCATCGCTCCGTCAGATCTGCGCCGCGAGCTTGCTGATGAGATCCTGATGCGCGCTCGGATCTATCTCGCGCTCGAGGAGCTTGGATGCGGCGGCGACCACCATGCCGCCGACTTCGCGCCGCAGGCTCTCACGCGCGCGCGTGGCCTCGAGGCCGATCTGCTGCTGCGCCGAGGCCACCAGGCGCTGACCCTCCTGGGTGGCGCTGACGCGCGCCTGTTCCTGGATGTCGTTCGCGCGGTGTTGCGCCTGGTCGATGATCTGCCTGGCGCGGTCGCGCGCCTCGCGCAGGATCTCCTCGGCGCCCTGGCGCGCCTGCTGCAGCTCCTGCTCGCCGCGATCGGCGGCGGCGAGTCCCTGCGCGATCTTCTTCTGCCGCGCCTCTACCTGGCTCATGAGCGACGGCCAGATGAAGCTCATCGTGCCCCAGACGAGCAAGGCGAAGACGATCATCTGGATGATGAGCGTCAGGTTGATGTTCACTCTGGTCTCCCGTTGCGAGTGATCCGCCGATCAATGCGCGACCGTGTGCAGGGCCGTGAGGAAGGGATTCGCGAACATGAAGAAGAGCGCGAACCCGATGCCGATCATCGAGACCGCGTCGAGCAAGCCCGCGACGATGAACATTCTGACGAGGAGCGCAGGTGCGAGCTCCGGCTGGCGCGCCATGCCTTCGAGGAAGCGTCCCCCGAGGATGCCGAAACCGATGGCCGTGCCAAGCGCGCCCATCCCGAAGATGAGCCCGACGGCGATTGCGGTCATGGCCTGAACTTGTGCGATACCTTCCACTTTAGCCTCCGGATGAAACGTAACTCTCGACGATTGCTGGTTCTACGCGATCGATGACTAATGATGCTCGTACGCCTGCGAGAGATAGACGACGGTCAGCATCATGAAAATGAATGCCTGCAGCAGCCCGATGACGAGGTCAAAGATGGTCCAGAGCAGGCCCAGCACGAACTGCAGGACAACGAGCGCCCAGCCGCCAACGCTGGTCAACGCGTGATAGCCGCTCGTCAGCGTGAGCAGCGCGATGAGGACGAACACCATCTCGCCGGCGTAGAGGTTGCCGTAAAGACGCAGCGCCAGCGAGATCGGCCGGGCGAAAAACATGACCGATTCGAGCAGCAGGTTGACCGGCACGAACAGCGCCTGCACGAACAGGTTCTTGTTGGCGAACGGGTGCAGCGTGAACTCCGCTATGAAGCCCCCCAGGCCCTTCATACGGATGCTGTAGAAGATGATGAGCGCGAACACGGTGAGCGAAAGGCCGAACACGACGTTGAGGTCCGTGCTCGGCACGTCCTTCAGATGCGCGAGACCGACGCTATGCGCCACGTCCGGCAGCAGGTCCACTGGCAGGAGGTCCATGAAGTTGAACAGGAACACCCAGCAGAAGATGGTGAGCGCGAGCGGAGCGATGAGCCTGCTGGTGCCCTGAAAGGTGTCATTCACCTGCTCGCCGATCTTCTCGAGGATCAATTCGATGGCGCACTGGAACTTGCCCGGCACGCCGCTCGTGCAACGTCGCGCCGCGACGAAGAACACGCCAAAGAAGAGCAACGCGAGCGTGACGGAGAAGAAGACGCTGTCGAAATTCACCACCGAGAAGTCGACCAACCCCACCGGCCGCCTGTTGGTGAGGAAAGTGATGTGATGGGTGATGTACTCCGTGAGGTTCGGAGTCTCGGCGGCGAAGAGCTGCGGCAGCATCATGGCGATGACGTTCCTCGAGCTGGCTATCAGGCCCGCGCCCGGCGCGTCGCGGCAATCGCCGGCAACGCCATGCGCGCCAGCACGATCCAGTAGACGACGAACGTCGCCATGTAGGCGGCGAACATCGGCAGCGGCGCGGCGCCCGTCAGCTTGAGCACCAGGATGAACGAGACGATCGCGAGCGCTACCTTCACGATTTCACCGGCGTAGAACGTTCCGAGAATCCGGGCGGGCGAGGCGGCCTTGCCGCCGAAGGCGACGAGCGCCATGCCGAGACTGGCCACCGTGCCGATGGCGCCGCCGAGCGCCGCGGAGAGCCCGACGTGAAACCCACCGAGCGCAAAGCCCAGAAGCGCCGCGGCCGCGGTCACCGCCGCCTGTCCACGCACGACTCCGAAGGCCAGCCGCTTCGCAGCCGGCAGATCGATGACGATTGCCACCCTCTCAACCCCGCCAACTGTTGACGACACGCCCGCACCCCTGCCCTCACGCTCGAGCGTGTCACTCAGTTACGTGGGGTTCGATCGAGGCGCCCTGTCGCCCCGGAAACTACAGCACCGAGCTGCAGTTTTGCCTTGTCCGACAGGTACTTGCACCCGCTCGAAGGGCAAAGTCGCGGAATTATAGTGATCCCCCCGGGAAAAGGCCATACGCCCTTGGTCATTACGACCCTCGCGCGCGACTCACCCGTGCTCCCACTCAGGCACAGGGACGTGCCCGGCCGCCGCAGGTGGCCGAGTCTCGGGCAAAAACCACGCTTTTTGCCCGAGACGGCGCTGGGGCCGGGCAGGAGCCCGGATCCAGCGCTCTAATTGATATGCCCCAGGATCCCGTCGAGCTCGTCGAGGCTATTGTAGCTCACCACGAGCTTGCCCCTGCCGGCCTGGGAGTGTTGGATCAGTACCTTCGCCCCGAGCTTGTCGGCGAGCTCCTGCTCCAGCCGGCGAACGTCCGGATCGCCCTTGCCGGCGCCGTCCGTAGCAGGCTCGGCCTCCTTGGCCCGCTGCTGCATGCGCCGCACCAGTGCCTCGGTCTCGCGCACCGAGAGACTCTTCCTCGCCACGATCACCGCCACCTCCGCCTGCTGGCGCCGGGCCGTGAGCGCCAGCAATGCCCGGGCGTGGCCCATCTCCAGCTCGCGCCGCTCGAGCAGCGCGCCGACTTCCGGAGCGAGCTCCAGCAGGCGCAGCAGATTGCTGACGGCGGCGCGCGAGCGCCCGACCGCTTCGGCCGCCTGCGCATGGGTGAGCTCGAACTCGGTGATCAGGCGCTCGAGCGCGCGCGCCTCTTCCAGAGGATTGAGGCTTTCGCGCTGGATGTTCTCGATCAGCGCGACGGCGATCGCCGCCTCATCGGGAATGCGGCGAATGACCGCAGGAATGTGGGCCAGGCCCGCGATCTGCGCCGCGCGCCAGCGGCGCTCGCCCGCGATGATCTCGTAGCGCTGCGACTCTGCGGCGGCAGCCGCGGCCAGCGGGCGCACGACGATCGGCTGCACCACTCCCTGTGCCTTGATCGAGGCGGCCAGCTCCTCCAGTGTCTCCGGCCGCATGTCGATGCGCGGCTGATATCGCCCACGCTGCAGCACATCGAGCGGCAGGTGCGCCAGCTCCTCGGTCGGCGGGACGGCGCCGGAACCGGCGGCCGCCGGCTCCCCAGCCGCGGGCAGCGGGCGCGGCGGGCTCATCTGTCCGAGAAGATCCGCCAGACCCCGGCCGAGAGTCGGCTTCTTCTGGATCATGAGGCCTCGCCCCCGGCTGCCACATCTGCCGCCGCGGGCGCGCCGGCGGGCTCGCGCCCCTCCTCCTCGCGCCTGATCATCTCGCCCGCAAGGGCGAGGTATGCGAGCGCGCCACGCGATTCCTTGTCGTGAAACAACACCGGGCGGCCGAACGAGGGCGCCTCCGCGAGGCGGATGTTGCGGGGGATGACCGTGCGGAACACCTTGTCGCCGAAATGCATGAGGAGCTGGGCGCTCACCTCGTTGGCGAGGTTGTTCCGCGGGTCGTACATGGTGCGCAGGATACCCTCGATCTCGAGCGGCGGGTTGACGGCCAGGCGGATCTGCTCGACCGTGCCGAGCAGAGCCGAGAGGCCCTCGAGCGCGTAATACTCGCATTGCATCGGAATGAGGACGCTGTCCGCGGCGACGAGCGAGTTCACGGTGAGCATGTTGAGAGCCGGCGGACAATCGATGAGGATGACGTCGTAGGCGCCGCGCACCGGCTCGAGCGCTCGGCGCAGCCGCGTCTCACGGCCGACCGTCTGGGTGAGAAGCCGCACTTCCGCGGATGTCAGGTCCTGATTCGCCGGCAGCAGCGCATAGCCGCCGTGCTCGACGCTGCAGACCGCCGCGGCCATTTCGGCTTCCCCGAGCAGCACTTCGAGCGTGCCGCGCGCGAGCTGCGACTTGTCGACCCCGCTGCCCATGGTCGCGTTGCCCTGCGGGTCGAGGTCGAGCAGCAGGACCCGGCGGCGGGTGGCCGCCAGCGAGGCGGCCAGGTTGACCGCGGTGGTGGTCTTACCGACGCCGCCTTTCTGATTGGCGACCGCGATGACGCGCTTCATGCGCCAGAGTGTACAACGTCGATCGGCCGCAACCGGCCTTTGGCTCGCCCGCGGGGTCGATGACAGCCTACGCAGATGCTCGCTGCAACGGTCGCACGCCGGTTGCCGCCAATCGTTCAATCGCCATCTGGTCCGCGACAGTGCTGGTCGGCCGGCCTTCGCGGCGGGCGCGCTCGAAGATTTCCGTGAGGCGCGCGGGAATCCTCTCGATCTCCGCCTTCACCTGGGCTGCGGTGGCGTCGCCCCGGTACTCGTGGGCGACACTGATGATGCCGCCGGCATTGATGACGTAGTCAGGGGCATAGAGGATCCCGGCTCGCATCAATGCCTCTCCATCCTCTTCGCGCGCGAGCTGGTTGTTCGCAGCGCCGGCAACGACGCGAGCGCGCAGGGTCGGGATGGAGCGCGAGTCGAGCACCGCGCCCAGGGCGCAGGGGGCAAGGACGTCCACATCCTGCGAGAGGATCGATTCAGGGGGCACCTCCTGCGCACCCACCTCCTGGCAGAGGCGCTGCACCACACCGGACCGTGAGTCCGCTATCCGAAGTGACGCGCCTTCTGCCGCGAGCAGGCGGCAGAGCGGATAGCCGACGCCGCCGAGCCCTTGCACTGCGATCTTCAAGCCTTCCACACTGGCGCGGCCGAGGCGGAACCGCACGGCGGCTTTGAGGCCGAGGAACACACCGAGCGCCGTCTTCGGCCCCGGATCTCCTCCGACGTCCGTGCCGGCCTCGGCCGCAGACTCCGACTCACGGGCGAGCCCGCTCACGAACGGCGTCACGGAGGCGACCTGCCCCATGTCCGTGGTGGTTGTGCCTACGTCCTCTGCGGTTATGTAACGGCCGCCAAGGGAATCGACGAGCCGACCGAATGACTCCATCCGCTGACGGGTCTTCGCCCGCGGGTCGCCGATGATCACCGCCTTGCCGCCGCCGAAGGGCAGCTCGGCCATTGCGTTCTTGTAGCTCATGCCCCGCGAAAGCCGCAGAGCGTCCACGAGCGCGTCCGACGAAGTGGCATACGGCCACATCCGACAGCCGCCGGCGGCCGGACCCAGGGTGGTGGAATGGATGGCGATGATGGCGCGCAGCCCCGAGGCCGCGTCGCAGCCGAACACTACCTGCTCGTGGGCATCGAAATCCCGCATCTGAAAGAGGTCCATCGCACGCCGCTCCGCCAACTCAGGAGGTCCCCACCATACCTCTCGCACCTCGCACGACGCGTGACAAAGGTTGCCCTTTGGCACGCTGCGGTGAATGATTCATTGCATTGGAAGCAGCACGGGTGAGATGGGCGATGCAGGCAGACCTCGACCGCGGTGATGCGCGGATTCTGGAGCTGATCCAGGAGCACGGTGACCTCTCCGCCGCCGAGATCGCGGAGCGGCTGGGCATGACGGCCTCGACCTGCTGGCGGCGGGTGAGCCGGCTCCAGGACCTGGGCGTCATCCGCAAGCGGGTGGCGGTGCTCGATCGGGAGAAGGTGGGGCTGAACGTGCTCGTGTTCTCGCACGTGAAGCTGAGCGGTCACGGACGCGATGCGCTGCTCAAGTTCGAGCAGGCCGTGTGCCAGCACCCGGAGATCCTCGAGTGCTACACCCTGATGGGCGAAACCGACTTCCTGCTGCGCATCGTTTGCCGCGACATCAAGGCGTACGAGGCGTTCTTCCTCGATCACCTGTCGCGTTTCCCGGGCGTGCAGTCGGTCCATTCCTCCATCGCGCTCTCCGTCATCAAAGAAACCACCGCCCTGCCGCTGCGTGGGCTTGGCTGAGTCCGATGTCAGACCGAAAGCAAATCATAAAGCGGCCCCGGGGCCGTTCCCTGGGCCGCGAGGTCGAACGAGTCACTGGGTTGGCCCGCGCAAATCGCCGGGAGCGATTTACTCGGCGCATCCATGCGCCTCGGCCCTACGGGCCCGCCTGTCTGCGCCAGGCGTTCAAAATCGCTCCCTGCGATTTTGTGCGCCAATGAATTAGTGAGCGACGCCTGACATGAGGACGATGAGGCAGCGCTCTTCTGCGAGTCCGGGCACGGTCAGGACGTGCGAGTCGGCCACGCGCCAACGCCGCGGCAGGGCATCGAGCTCGTCCTGCGGCCATTTGCCCTTCATGGCGAGCACGTGTGTCTCGCTGCCGCAAAGCGGCGCCACGGTTTCCAGCAGCTCGGGCAGAGGGGCGAACGCGCGCGCCACGACGGTATCGAACGGCCGTTCCGGACGCAGTGTCTCCACACGCGTCTGCAGCGGCTCGACGTTCATGAGTCCGAGGGTCCGCACCGCGTGGGAGACGAAGCGGATCTTCTTGCCGTTCGAGTCGATGAGCGTGAAGCGGCGCTCCGGATTCACGAGCGCGAGCGGCAGGCCCGGAAACCCCGCACCGGTGCCCGCGTCCGCGATGGTGGCGCCGTGCAGATAGCGATGAATCGCCAAGCTGTCGAGCACGTGATGACCGACCATGCTCTTGAGGTCGGTGATGCCGGTGAGATTGAACTGGCGGTTCCAGTGCGCCAGCTCCTGGAGGAGCTGGCGCAGCCGGGCGGCATCGTGCTCCGTCAGCGCGACGCCGAGAGCGGCGGCATCGTGTATGAGACGCTGCGGCATCAGGCGATCATATTCTCTTCGTCATGAGACTGCTGCTGGTAGAAGACGACGCGATGATCGGCGAGGCGATTCGCGAGGGCCTCAGGCGCGAGGGCTTCACCGTGGACTGGGTGTATGACGGCGAGTCCGCCTCGCAGGTCCTGCGCACGGAGGCCTTCGACCTGCTGCTCCTGGACCTAGGCCTGCCGCGCAAGGGTGGTCTCGAGGTCCTGACCGCAGCCCGTGCGCATGGGCAGGAACTGCCGGTTCTCATCATCACCGCGCGCGATGCCGTCTCCGACCGCGTGCAGGGCTTGGATGCCGGCGCCGATGACTACCTGGTCAAGCCTTTCGACCTGGACGAGCTGGCGGCGCGCATTCGCGCGCTGTTGCGCCGCAAGTCCGGGCGTACGGCGCCGGCCATCGAGCATCGGGGCGTGGTCCTCAATCCCGCCAAGCACACTGTCACGCGCGACGGCCGCGAGGTCGCGCTCTCCCCGAAGGAATTCGCGCTCCTGCAACTCCTCATGGAGCGGCCGGGGACGATCCTTTCTCGCGCGCGCATCGAGGAGCGGCTCTACGGCTGGGGCGAGGAAGTCGAGAGCAACGCCGTGGAGGTCCACATCCACGGCCTGCGGCGCAAGCTCGGCGCCGACTACATCCTCAACGTGCGCGGCGTCGGCTATCGGGTGCCGCCCACATGAGGCTGAGCTCGCGGCGGGCAAGCCTGCGCACGAGCCTGCTGGTATGGCTGCTCGGCGGCGTGGTACTCGTCGGCGCGGCCGGCGGGTTCGTCGTGTACCGCAATGCCCTCGCCGAGGCGGACGCATTCTTCGACTATCACCTCAAAGAGACGGCGCTCTTCCTGCGCGATCAGCCGGTCGAGTATCAATTTCCGACGCCCATTCCACCCAGCGATATCGCTTATGACTTCGTCGTGCAGATCTGGACGATCGACGGTCGGCGGATCTACATCGGCCCGGAGCAAGCAGTGCTACCACCCAACTCCACGGCCCTCGGGTACTCCACAGTGAACAGCAGCGTCGGGCAGTGGCGGGTGTACGGCGCGGTATCGCCCACGAAAGTCGTGCAGGTGGCGCAGCCGATGAGCGTGCGCCGCCGCGAGGCCGCACAGCTCGCGTTGCGCACACTGGAGCCTTTCGGCCTGCTGGTGCCGCTGTTGGGACTGCTCGTCTGGTTCGCGGTGGGGCACGCATTGCAGCCGCTGCAACGGCTGGCGAAGGCAGTGAAGGCGCGCCGGGTGAACGAGCTCGAGCCGTTGTCGGACGCGAGGCTGCCGGAGGAGGTGCGACCGCTCGTCGGCTCTCTCAACGACCTGTTGGGGCGCCTCACCGCGGCGCTCGAGCGCGAGCGGGCTTTCATGGCGGACGCGGCGCACGAGCTGCGCACGCCGTTGACGGCGCTGCACCTCCAGCTCGGGGCACTGGCGCGGGCTGGAACCGAAGGCGAGCGCACGGAGGCGATGGGCAAGCTCTCGGAAGGCGTGCAGAGGGCGATCCGACTGGTCGAGCAGATGCTGGCGCTCGCGCGGCAGGAGCCGCGCGCGGAGCCGATGCGCGCGCAGATCGCCCTCGATGAGTTGGCGCGTGAAGTCGTGGCGGAGCTGGTGCCGCTGGCGGATGCGCGGCGGATCGACCTCGGGATGTCGGAGGCGCGGAGCGTCTTCGTGTGCGGCGAGCGGGATGCAGTCGCTACGCTGATCCGCAACCTCGTGGACAACGCGGTGCGCTATACCCCGGCCGGAGGACGGGTGGACGTCTCTGTCGAGCGGTCGGCGACGCAGCCGGCGCAGGCCCTGATCAGGGTAATCGACAACGGCGCAGGGATTGCGCGCGAGGAGCGCGAGCGGGTGTTCGATCGGTTCTATCGCAAGCCGGGAACACGGTCGCCGGGCAGCGGCCTCGGCCTCGCGATCGTCAAGGCCATCGCCATAGCGCACGGCGCCACCGTGGCGCTGGGCGAAGGCGAGGCGGGGCGGGGGCTCGCGGTTACGGTCTCTTTCCCGGCAGCAACAGGCGCCGCCGGCGGGCAGTAATGCTCGTGTCGATGGAATCCGGATCGCCGGCGCGCTCCGGTGCCAGCTGCACCCGGTTGCGCCCCGCGCACTTGGCCTCGTACAAGGCGCGGTCGGCGCTCTCGACCAGCCGCACGGCCGTGTTCTCGTCGGTGAGCTCGGCGCTGGCCGCGCCGATGCTGACCGTGACGATGCGGTCGGGGCTGTCCAGATTCTCGATGGCCAGGTTGAGCACGGCGGCACGCAATCTCTCCGCCACGACCCGTACGCCGGATTCCGGGTTGTCGCGCAGCAGGACGATGAACTCCTCGCCGCCGTAACGCGCGAGCACGTCATCGGGACGAACCAATGCGTGTTGCAAAGCCTGGGCGACCGCCTGCAGACAGCCATCGCCCGCGGGGTGGCCGTAACGGTCATTGAGCAGCTTGAAATGGTCGATGTCTATCATCAGGATCGCCGGCCGCTCGCGACTGCGTTCGCCGCGCCAGAGCCGGGCAAGTGCCTCGGTGAAGAAAAGGCGGTTGGGGATCCCGGTCAGCGCATCCGTCCAGGCGATGGTCTTGAGCGCCGAGGTCTCCCGTCGCAGGGCCTCGTCACGCTCCCTTTGAAGTACCTGGATCAGCGTGGTTCGTACGCCGAGTCCGAGCACGGCGATGAGGATGCCGGCGCAGCCCCACGGATAATCCACACGAACCAGGAACAATGACGCCGCCAGCAGTGCCAGCGCCAGCAGGATCGGGCTGCCGCTGCGCACCGCTCTCGCCACGAGAGGAGTCACGGAGCGCACCGGCGAGGTCGAGGGGGCGCGCAAGGCGAAGCCGCCGAGCACCGCAAAGGCCAGCGTGACGATCGTGCCGTATTGTGGACCGAAGGCTGGATTCGGCGCGAACACATGGTCATTGACGAGCACAATGACGAAATAGCACAGCTTGTATGCCGCGTAGGTGCGGAACAGGTCGCGCTCGTCGCGATCTTCCGCCGCATACCAGCGGGCGCAGCCCGCGGCCGAAAGATAGAGGTTCTGCAGGTCCAGCAGCCACGCAACATCGATCACACCCGCGTCCGTCAAGCCCGCATGGTCGTTGATCATGTGCCAGGTGTACTGGAAGTACGCGTACCCCAGGGCGAGCGCGACCAGCGCATCCACCACACGCAATAGCTGCCGGCCGCGCAATTGCCAGTCGCTTGCCAGCATGAATGTGGTCGGCACCACCGCCAGGTTGAATGCCAGCATTGCCCAGCGGCTCACCTCGTCCGGGCGGTGCAGGACCATCTCCTGCCACAGGTTGCCGAAGGCGGCCACCGCCCAGATCGCAAGCGACCATGAAATGGCGTACCAGCTGGAGCGGATCGCGGGGGCATGCGATCGCCCGCGCCGGAATGCCGCCACTGCGGCGAGCAGGGGTGCGATCACCATCAGGATATAGGCCGCGGGTCCGGTCACCGACGGCCCGAAGCAGGTCAAAACGATAATCTGAAGCGACAGGAATGCTATAGGCAGGTATAGCGACATGTCGTGGTCCGCAGGCGCGCGCTCACCTGGCCAACATCTCGAGAAACTGGGCCGCGGTATCGAGATAGGC
>Ga0335073_10002368_pt1 | contig 25763 bp, 23 predicted proteins | sample Lox_Sample_22_FD_207093 | JGI IMG/M metagenome (GOLD analysis project Ga0335073, IMG submission 207093) | Soil microbial communities from Loxahatchee National Wildlife Refuge, Florida, United States - Lox_Sample_2.2 | ecosystem: Environmental > Terrestrial > Soil > Wetlands | place: USA... | reverse complement strand
CCTCCAACGAGAGCTCGCGCACGAACACTTCGGGCGGACGCATGGCCACCTCCTGGATCGGGAGCATGCGTCTTTGTTCGCCGCCCAGTCCGAGTTACCGGCCAAACGTTTGTGGGAGACCCACTAGGCGGTCTGCCGAAGTCTCTCGCGGCGCACTATCGGGTGATCGGGCGTTGCTCCCGGACCCGGACGCGCTTGGGCGTCGCGGGCCGACAGCCTTGCGCCGCAGCTCTCGCAGATCAGATGCTCGTCGACTCTGCCGCCGCAGCCACGGTGCTCGAGCAGCACGGGCGGCCCGGCTGAGCTCATGCAGTGGCGGTCGCCCCAGCGCATCAGCGCCACGATCGCGGGCCACAGGTCGATTCCCTTCTCGGTCAGGCGGTACTCGTAACGGGGCGGATGCTCGTTGTAGAGACGCTTCTCGAGCACTCCCTGGTCGAGCAGCTTGCACAGCCGCGCCTGCAGCACGTTGCGCGCAATCCCGAGATCGGCCTGGATCTCGTCGAAGCGGCGCATGCCCAGGAACACGTCACGCACGATCAACAGCGACCACCGCTCACCGATCACCTCCAGGGCTCCGGCGATGCTGCACGTCTGGTTTTCGTAGTCGCTGCCCAGCATTTTCACCTTCTCGCCGCACGTCCGACGTACGCCACGGTCGCTCACCTGCGCGCCGCGCCGCTGTCCCCAGTTGTGCGGTCGTCCAATGCGAATCATAGCCGACTCGGTTGCATGATGCAACCCTGGTGTGATAGGGTCGGTTTCATCATGCAACGCAAATGGCGCGTCTCGTTGATCGTGTGTGTCGGGGTGTTCATGTCGAGCCTCGACCTGTTCATCGTCAACATCGCGCTCCCCGCGATCTCCAAGCAGTTCTCCGGCGCCTCGATCGCCACGCTGTCGTGGATCCTCAGCGGCTACGCGATCGTGTTCGCGGCGCTGCTCGTGCCGGCCGGGCGCTGGGCCGACGCGTTTGGGCGCAAGCGCGCCTTCCTGCTCGGCCTCGGCATCTTCGCGGCCGCGAGCGCGGCCTGCGCGCTCGCGCCGTCCGTGGGCGTGCTCGTGCTCGCCCGCCTGGTCCAGGCGGCAGGTGGCGCGCTGATGCTTCCAACCTCGCTTGGGCTGATGCTGCCCGAGTTTGCTCCCAATGAGCGCCACCTGGCGATCGGTCTATGGTCCGCCACCGGCGGGATCGCGGCTGCGGCGGGCCCGCCGCTCGGCGGCCTGCTCGTGCAGGCGGATTGGCGTCTCGTGTTCCTCGTGAACGTCCCGGTCGCGCTGGCGGGCCTCGTGTTCGGCGCGCGCACCCTGACCGAGCGGCGCGAGCTCGGCGGCGCGCGACCCGATGTGCTCGGCGCCGGCATGCTGATGCTCGCGATCGCGAGCCTCGTGGTGGCGATCGTCAAGGGCCAGGAATGGGGCTGGACCGCGCCTGCGACCCTTGCCGCGCTCAGCCTCGCGGCGGTGCTGTTGCCGGCGCTGTGGTGGCGCTGCGGGCACCACGACAGCCCAATCGTGGATCCGGCGATGCTGCGCGTGCGCAGCTTCGGTCTGGCCGTCACCGCGTCGCTGCTGTTCTTTGCCGGCTTTGGCGCGATGCTCGTCAGCGGCGTGCTGTTCCTCACCACGGTCTGGCACGAGAGCGTCCTCACGGCGGGCCTGATGCTGTTCCCGGGCCCGGCGATGGCGACGGCATTCAGCGTGCCCTCGGCACGTCTCGGTGCGCGGGTCGGCTACCGCATCCCGGGCGTGATCGGCGCGCTGGTCTTCGCGTCCGGGTCGGTCTGTTACATCACCCGCACCGGCCAGCGGCCCGCCTACGCGTCCGAGTACCTTCCCGGAATGCTGATCAGCGGAGCCGGAGTCGGCTTGATGATCCCGACCCTGACCGGTGCCGGCGCCTCGTCGCTGGCGCCCGAGCGCTTCGCCACGGGAGCGGCCGCGCTGACCATGGGCCGCCAGATCGGCGTGGCGCTCGGGGTCGCGCTGCTGGTGGCCGTGCTCGGCGCCACGGCCGCGACGGCAGCCGACTTTCACTCCGCGTGGCTGATCACCGTTGCCGGCGGGCTCGCCGCCGGCCTGGCCCTCGCCGCGATCGGACCACCGGTCCGCAGCACCGCCGGGGCGCAGGTGCTCGCGCTCGAGCGAGCGGGCGGGGGCGAGGGAGTGCTGAATGCCGGCGCCGGCGGCGGCGAGAGTGGCTTGGAGCAGGCCGCGTGAGCGCACTGGGCGAACGCGACCCCGGCGTGAGCGGCGACCCTGGCGTGAGCGGTGGGCTGGGCGTGAGCGGTGACCTGGGCGTAAACGGTGACCTAGGCGTGAGCGGCGACCCGGGCGTGAACGGCAAGCTGCGCGTGCGCACCTTCACGTGGGAGGACCCAGCCGCGACCGCCGCCGCCGGCTCGGGCCTCTCGGGCCTCGAGCGCATGCGCGCGATCATCGACGGCACGCTGCCGCCACCGCCGATCGCGCGGCTGCTCGACTTCGCGCTGGTCGAGGTCGAGCACGGGCGCGCCGTGTTCGCGATCGAGCCCGCCGAGTGGATGTACAACCCGATCGGATCGGTTCACGGCGGCGTCGCGGCGACGCTGCTGGACTCGTGCATGGGCTGCGCCGTGCACACCACGCTGCCGGCGGGAGGCGCATACACGACCACCGATCTGCAGGTTCGCTACATCCGCGCGATCAGCCACGACACCGGACGGGTGCTCGCCGAAGGCCGCGTCGTGCACGCGGGATGGCGCACCGCGACGGTCGATGCGCGCCTGTTCGTCGAGGCCGACGGGCGATTGCTGGCCCACGGCAGCTGCGGCTGCGTGATGTTGACCTAGCTAGGGCCCCCGGAGGTTCGACCCGTGACGGTCGCCCGTGGGGTTCACCGGGCGAGTGACATCGCCGCACGCCCCGCGCCCGGCCCGCGCCCGGCTGTCAACTCGCCTGGGTGACCGTGCCGCCGAGGTCCGCGGGCGGCGCGAGAGCAGGATCGAGCGCGACGAGCGCGCCGTTGGGCACGCGCTCGGCGTGCGCCTGCCAGCGTCCGGCGCGCGTGGACAAGGCGGCCCGGATCACCATCCCGTGGCAGATCACCAGTGCGGGCAAGGCGCCGGCTTCGACGTCCTGCAGGGCCGAGGCGACGCGCTCCTCCTGCTGTGCGAAGGACTCGCCTCCGGGGAACGCAAAGCTGGGATCGCCGGCGAGGAACTTGGCGAACAGCTCGGGCGCCTGCGCCTGCACTTCGCTGAACAGCAGGTCGGTCCAGTCGCCGGCGTCCGTCTCCGCGAGCCGCGCGTCGTAGGCGATCTCCATCCCGAGGCGCTCGGCCACCACCTCGGCAGTTTCGCGCGCGCGCTGCAGCGTGCTGCACCAAAGCGCCGAAAAGCCGTGCTCGTCCACGCGCTCGGCCAGCTCGGCGGCCTGCCTGCGCCCGGTCTCGTCGAGCGGCACGGGCAGCTGGCCCTGGAAGCGCCGTTCGAGGTTGTAGGCCGTCTGGCCGTGCCTGGCCATGTACACATTCGCCGTCGGCATCGTGCTCGCACCCTATACGCCCGCCGCCGGCGTCTCGGCCTCCGGCGACGGCCAGTCGCAGCCCGCCCTCGGACATCGGCGCAAAAAGTACGAGCCGGCCCGAAGTGGGTGGGCCGAACCGGGTCGGCGGCGAAGCGCGACGCGCGCGCTGGCAGGAACAGGCTGCGACGCATGCTGGCGGGGACAGGCTGGGCCGCAAGCCCACGCCCGCGCGCGCGTGCTCGCGCGTGGGCTTGCGCCGATCGATGATCCGGACGCAGCCGGGATCGGCATACACTGCGCAGGGTGCGCCGCAGAGTCACCTTCTCGCGCAACCTGACGCTGTCGCTGTCGCGAACCTGCCGCTGCTACTGCAAGTACTGCTCGTTCGCCACCCATCAGGCGCACCTCTACACGCCCGAGCAGGTCGAGCAGATGCTCGACGGGGCCGCGCGGCGCAACGTCAAGGAGCTGCTGGTGCTCACCGGCGAGCGCCCGGAGGTCAACGGCGCGGTCGCCGAACGGCTGCGCTCATACGGCCATGAGGACTTCACCTCTTATGTCGTCTGGACGTGCGAGCGCGCGCTCGAGCGGGGCCTCTTGCCACACACCAACCTCGGCGTGCTCGAGCGCGAGGACCTCGCGCGCCTGCGCGAGGTGACCGCCTCGCAGGGACTGATGCTCGAGTCGATCTCCGAGCGGCTGATGGACACCGTCCATGCCGGCTCGCCGAGCAAGCACCCGCAACGCCGTCTGCAGACGATCCGGATCGCGGGCGAGCTGAAGATCCCGTTCACCAGCGGAATCCTGATCGGGATCGGCGAGACCGAGCAGGAGCGCCTCGAATCGCTCGAGGGCCTTGCCGCGCTGCACGCCGAGCACGGCCACATCCAGGAGATCATCCTGCAGAACTTCGTGCCGCATCAGAGCTACTACGGCCGCGAGCCCGCCGAGATCGCCGGCGCGGCCGCGAGCGACTACTGGCGCACCGGGGTGGCCGACGGCCGGCCGCAGCTGGCGCTGCCCGATTGGGCCCGCGCCGGCGCCGGGCCGGTGAGCATCGCGGACATGAAGCGCCTGATCGCCGAGACCAGGCGCCTGATGCCCGACGTCGGCATCCAGGTGCCGCCGAACCTGGCCGACTGGTGGCCGGAGCTGGTGGAGGCCGGTGCGACCGATCTCGGCGGGCTCAGCGCCAACGGCGATCACATCTCGCCCGAGCACCCGTTCCCCTCGCCCCACCAGGTGCGAAAGCGCCTGCAACGCGAGGGCTACGCGCTCACCGAGCGCCTGTGCGTGTACGCGCGCTACATCGGCCCCGAGTGGGTCTCGCGAGGCGTGCTCGACACGATCAAGGCGAGGTATTGGAGCTTCATCCCGCGGCGGGGGTCTGGAGGCCCGCCCACCCGCAGCGATCCGCCTCGGCCGCTGCGCCCGGAGCTCGTCGCGGGCGCGGTCGAGCGTGCGCGCGATGGCGCGAGGCTGAGCGCGGACGAGCTCAGCGCGCTGTTTGCCGAGACGCGCCCACAGGCGATCGAGCAGATCCGCCTCGCGGCCGATGAGCTGCGCGCCGAGCTCGCGGGGGAGACGGTCACGTTCGTGGTCAATCGCAACGTCAACGTATCCAACGTCTGCACCGTCGGCTGCGCCTTCTGCGGGTTCGGCCAGAGCAGGCGCTCGCCCGACGCCTACCAGCACTCCACGCAGGAGTTCGCGCGGCGCGTGCGCGAGGCGGTCGCATACGGCGCGAGCGAGCTCTGCATCCAGTCCGGGATCCATCCCGACTGGACGCTGCAGGACTACCTGGACTGGCTCGAGCTGGCCAAGCGCACGGCCCGGGCCGAGGGCGTCGACATCCACCTGCACGCCTACAGCCCGATGGAGGTCGCGCACATGTGCGACATCTCCGGGCTGCCCCCGAGCGAGGTGTTCGCGCGCCTGCGCGACGCCGGCCTCGGCTCGACCCCGGGAACCGCCGCAGAGGTGCTGCACGACGGCGTGCGCGAACGGATCTCGCCCAACAAGCTGCCCGTGGCACGCTGGGTGCAGATCATCGAGGCCTCGCACGCCGCTGGCCTGCGCTCGACCGCCACCGTGATGTTCGGCCACATCGAGGAGCCCTGGGAGCTGGCCGAGCACATGCGCGTCGTGCGCGAGCTGCAGGAACGCACCGGCGGCATCACCGAGTTCGTGCCGCTGTCGTTCATCCCGTTCCAGACCCTGCTCGGGCGCACGCACGGCGTCGAGGAGATCTCGGCGGGCGAGAACCTCAAGCACACCGCCGTCTTTCGCCTGGCGCTGGGGCGAACCGTCCAGAGCCTGCAGGCCTCGTGGGTGAAGATGGGCCTCGACGCCGCGCGCGAGTCGCTGCGCTGGGGCGTCAACGATCTCGGCGGCACGCTGATGGAGGAGTCGATCAGCCGGCTCGCCGGCAGCTACCACGGCACGAGGCTCGACCCGGAGCAGCTGATCGCGGCCGCGCACGAGGCCGGCAGGCCCGCGGCGGAGCGCACGACGCTGTACGAGATCCGCCAGCGCTTTCCGTTGCCAAGCGCAGCGCCCGCGCGCGCCGTCGCCTGCTAGCCGCGCTCGAGGCCGTCCCCACCGGCGCTAGCGGAAGAGGTCCTCCTCGAGCGGCCGCAGCAGCGCTGCGGCGCCCGGCCCGTCCTCAGCGGTAACGAATCGCTCGAGACCGTCGATCACCACCACGGGCTCACCCGAGTCCTTGGCCCGCGCGAGGTCTGCCGTTGCCGCCGCGGCGTCTGCGACGGCGAGCCAAGTGGCGCGCAACGCGAGGCCGTTCGCGTCCACGCGCCCGCGCCAGTCATCGAGCGCCACCATGCCGGCGCAGCCGAGCGCCACATCGCACTGCCCGTGGCGCCAGGCCCGTCCGAAGCTGTCCGTCACCAGGACGGCGACCGTCACCCCGGTCAGCTCGCGCAGGCGAGCGCGCAGGCCGCGCGCCGAGGCCTCCGGGTCGCGCGGCAGCGTCACGACCGTGTCCGCGCCCGTCGCGTTCGAGGCGTCCACGCCGGCGTTCGCGCAGACGAACCCATGGTGGGTGCGGCAGATCAACACGTCGCGGGCGGCGCGCACGATCTCGGCGCTCTGGTCGAGCACGACCTGCACGACGCGCGGGTCCTTGGCGGGAGCGAATCTCGGCGGCTCGCCGCTCAGGTCGCCGCTGCGCCGGTCTTCGCCGGCGTGGCCGCCCGCCAGCTCGTGCGCTCGCGCGGAGGGCCGCACCGTGCGCAGGTCGACGATCGCGCCCTCGGCCTTGGAGACGACCTTGTGCGCGACCACCACGACCTGACCATCGCGCAGCTCATCGCCCGCAGCCTCCGCGATCAGCGCTGCGAGGTCGTCGCCGGCACGAACGTCGGGGATGCCGGCGAGGGCGTGGGCACGGACGCTCGCCACGGGAGACTCAGCCGGTGCGCGATGCCTGCAGCGGAACCCCGGCGCCCGCGCGCGGATCGCGACGTCGGTCCACGATGCTCGTCAGACCGAGCACCACCCGCGTACGCGCAGCGCGACCGTGCTCGCCGGCCAGCCGCTCGCGCAGCACGGCCAGGTCGGCGCCGGTGTCGATGTCCAGGAGCAGCGACGCGACGGACTCGACGCGGCAGCCCGCGCCCGCGTCGTGCGCGAGCGCCTGGTGACGCGCGCAGCTGTCGGGCCCGAAGCTGGGCGCGATCGCGTCCGGCGGGGTCAGCAGCAGCCCGTTGGTGCCGGTGCCGTGGCGGTCAGGGACGATCACCACCTGACTGCCCAGATCCGGCTGGCCGTCTGCCATGGGCCGGCCGTCCGTCGCGGGCTCGCCATCGGCCACGGGCTGGACCGGTGCGCTTGCCAGCAGCACGTCGAGCTCCACCGGATCGAGCGCGGGGCAGTCGCCCGGGATGCACAGCACGCGCCCGAAACCGGCGTCGAGCGCCGACCGGACGCCGAGCGCGACCGCGGCGCTCTGGCCCTGTTCGGCGCCGTCCGCCACGACCGACGCCCCGAGGTAGGCAGCCGCTCTGGCCACTGCATCCTCACGCGTGACCACGATCGTGCGCTCGATCGACGTCGCTGCCTTGAGCGCCACCAGCACGTCTCCGACCATCGCGCGCGCGAGATCGGCTCGCAGCCCGTCGGCGACGCTCTCGCCGAGGCGCTGCTTGGCCTGGCTGAAGCGCTTGACGGGCAGGATCGCGGCGGTGCGCACGGACCTCACCGTAGTGCCTCGGCGAAGTCGAGCGTTTCGGGTGCGCACGGACGTCACCGTAGTGCCTCGGCGAAGTCGAGCGTTTGCTGTGCCACGCGCGCGCGCGCGCGTGCGTCGCCCATTTCGGTGTCGATCTGCAGCCCGGGCGCCTCGGTCACGTCCTCGTCAGCGACGATCCCGTCGAGCAGATCGCCATAGAACTCCGCGACGCCACCGGCGTCGCAGGAGAGCGCGGCGAACGCCATGAACGCCGCGGTGGGGCCCTTCAGCACGCGGCCCCCCACGATCGGGCTGACGGCGACGACCGGCGCGGAGGCGCCGGCGAGCGCCTCGCGCAGGCCCGGCAGCGCGAGGATCGGCGCGATCGACGCCAGCGGGTTGGACGGCCCGATCACGAGCACGCGCGCGTGCGCGATCGCGGCGAGCGCCTGCTCGCTGGGGCGCGCGCTCTCGGCCCCGCGGAACTCGAGCCCCTCGATCATGCCCTCCGCGCGCCGCCGGATCATGAACTCCTGGAAGGAGTCCCAGCCGGCGGCCGAGCGCACCCACGTGCGAACGGGGTCGTCGCTCATCGGCAGCACCTGCGCGCGCAGGCCGATCGCGCCGTTCAAGCGCGCGAGCGCCGCGCTCGGCGAGAGGCCCTCGGCGAGCATGCGCGCGCGCTCCAAGCACCAGGCGAGGTCCCGGTCGCCGAGGTTGAACCAAACCTCGACGCCAAGCTCGCGCAGTCCGTCCATGACCGTGAACGTGTCGCCGCGCAGTCCCCAGCCCCGCTCATCGATCCGATCGGCCAGCCAGAAGGACACGAGATCTGGATCGGGCGAGACGTACGCGCCGTATATCTCGATGTCGTCGCCGGTGTTGGCGATCACCGCCAGCCGCTCCGGACCGACCACGTCGGCCATGCCGCGCGCGAGCTTCGCCCCACCGGTCCCGCCCGCGAGGATCACGACCTCGGCGTCGGCGCTCATCACTCCCAGGGTACGTCGACCAGGCCGGCCAGGCGGATGCCCGCGTGTGTCTTGTAGCGGGAGTTGACGGAGATCAGCAGCGCCGTCAGCGACTCGGTGATGCGCGACATCTCCAGCCTGCCGCAGTCCACGCAGCGCAGGCCCTCGATGCGGTCGATCACCGTGGCCGCCTCGCGCTTGTCGGCGCGCGAGTCGCCGCACAGCAGCACATCCTGCTCGAGCGGATGCTCGAGGTCGGTCAGCGACGCCGCGCTGACGGTGTGCAGGGCCGAGACCACGCGCACGCCCTCGCCCGCCATCTCGGCGGCCTGCTCGGCCGCCGAGCCCTGCCAGACCCCCAGCATGCGCGTCGCCTTGCCGCTGACGGCGGCGGCGAGCGGCACGGTCGCGTCGATCAACAGCTGCCCGGGACGCATTCCCTCGCGCAGGTTGGTGAGCGTCTCGGACTGGTTGCGAAAAGGCACGCTCAGGATCACCGCATCCGCCTCGCGCACGGCACCCGCGTTGTCATGCGCGCTCACCGTGCCGCCGGGGATCGCCGCGTCCACGCGCGCCGCCGTTTCGCGCGCCCGATCCGCGTCACGTGAGCCGATCACGATCGGCACACCGGCCTGGGAGAGGCGGACGGCAAGACCGAAGCCGAGCGCGCCCGACGCGCCGATGATCGCGACCGGGGCCGAGGGGGAGGGCGACACGACGGCCGAGTATAAGCTCCGATAGTGACGGTCTCAGACTCGGTCAAGATCCGCGAGGTCGGCCCGCGCGACGGGTTCCAGAACGAGCCGGAGACGATCCCGACGGCCCGCAAGATCGAGCTGATCGACGCGCTCGCGCGCACCGGACTGCCGCGACTCGAGGTCACGAGCTTCGTGCGCCCGGACGTCATTCCTCAGCTCGCCGACGCAGCCGAGGTGCTTGCCGGTGTTGACATCCCCGAACGCGTCGCCGCGAGCGTGCTGATCCCCAACGAACGCGGGCTGGACGCCGCGCTCGAGCTGCGCGCGCGTGTCGGGCGCGATCGTGGTGGGCGCCCCGCGTTCGATGAGATCAACGTGTTCCTGTCGGCGTCCGAGACCCACAACCGCAAGAACGTCAACCGCTCGATCGCCGAGTCCCTGGCCGGCCTGGAGCGGGTGCTCGCGCAGGCGCGCGACGCCGGCCTGCGCTGCGAGGGCGTGATCGCCACGTCATTCGGATGTCCCTACGAGGGCCGCGTCCCCGCCGGCCGCGTGCTCGAGCTCGCGCGCTCCCTGCGCGACGCCGGCGCGCAGGAGGTCGCCTTCGGGGACACCACCGGCATGGCCAACCCGCTGCAGGTGCGCGACTTCTTTGCACAGGCCCGGGCCGCGCTCGGGCAGCAGACCGAGCTGACGGCGCACTTTCACAACACGCGCGGTCAGGGCCTGGCGAACGTGCTGGCGGCGTTGGACGCCGGTGTACGGAGCTTCGAGTCCAGCTTCGGCGAGCTCGGCGGCTGCCCGGTTCCGGCGGGCGCCACCGGGAACATCGCGACCGAGGATCTCGTCTCGATGCTGCACGAGATGGGCATCGAGACCGGGATCGACCTGCCGGCGCTGCTCGCCTGCAGCCGTCGGGTCCAGGAGCTGCTCGGCCGCCCGCTCGGCAGCCACACGCTCGTCGCCGGACCGATCGACTGGCGCTGAGACCGGGACGGATCGAATGGCGCTGGGGCCGGACCGATCGACTGGCGCTGAAACGACCGTGGACGCGGCGCGCTTCGCCGTCCTGTCCAACGGCGAGTTCCTCGGTGCGGCTCGCGACCGAACTCGGGCGTAGACCTTCCGTCTACCCCGCGACGACCTCGGCCGCCTGCTCAGCCGCACGCGCCTGCTCGCGCACGTTCGCCACGCAGTACTCCTGCACCGCGATCTCCAGCTCGAGCGTCTGCGCAAGCGCCGGACGCGCCGAGGCGTCCATCACGCGCTTGGCGCGGCCGACGGCCACGGGGGAGTTGGCGAGCAGTTCGGAAATCAGGACCTCGCTCGTCTGCTCCAGCTCCGCGGGCGCCGCCACGCGGTTGACCAGACCGATGCGATGGGCCTCGACGGCGTCGATCAGGCCGGCCGTCATGATCAGCTCCTTGGCGCGGCCCAGCCCGACGACGGCCGGCAGTCGCGAGGACCCCCCGACGTCGGGGATGATGCCGAACTTCACCTCCGGCAGGCCCAGCTTGGAGTCGCTGGAGGCGACCCGCAGATCGCACCCGAGCGCGACCTCGAGAGCTCCGCCGACGCAGGTCCGATGGATCTGGCAGACGACCGGCTTGGGCATCGTTTCGCAGAGGTTCGCGCACTCCAGGAAGACGTTCCTGAAGGGGCGCAGGACGCCCGGCTGGCCCCCGAACGACGCCAGCTCGACCAGATCGACGCCGGCCGAGAAGACGGGACCTTCGCCGCGCAGCAGCACGCATTGCACCGACTCGTCGTTGGCGGCCTCGAGCAGCGCCTCGGCGAGCGCCCGCAGCAGCTCCTGGTTCATCGCGTTGCGCTTCTCGGGCCGGTTGAGGATCACGTGGCGGACCGCGTCGCGGTCTTCGGTGATGACGATGCTCATGGGCTTGCTCCTTTCAGCTCAGATCGAGGACAGGGGTCGGCGGCTCGATCGCCTCATCATGGCCCTCGCGCGGCACGATCGCCGTGCCGATCGCGAAGAACTCGATCGTGTGGCTGCCCCAGCCGTGGCTCTTCTCCTGCAGGTTCACCCCGACGATCCCCTCGGCGGCGATCTCCTGGGCCTCGGACTGCATGCGCTCCATCGCCAGCTCGCGCGCGTCGTACAGCGCCTGGGTGAAGTTCGGCAGCTCGACGTTGCGCCCGGTCTGGGCCAGCGACTGCAGCATCCCGCGGTGGGCCACGTGATAGACGCAGCTGCCCATCACCATTCCCACCGGCCGGTATCCGGTGCGCAGCAGCGTCCAGAAGTCCTGTCCGGAGAGGTCGCTGGTGAACGGGCGGCCGTTCGGCGCACGGTGAAGAACGCCATCGCGGTGCTTCACCGCCGTGCCGATCGCGATGAACTCGGCCATGTCCTGTCCCCATTCGTAGCGGCCCACATCCAGCCGTACGCCGACCACCCCGTCCGCGCCGAGTTGATCGGCCTCCTCCTCCATGCGCGTCATCGCCAGCTGGCGGGCGCTGTACATCGCCTGCGAAAGCACCGTCATCTCCTGGCTTTTCTTCCAGCCGGCGAGCTGGATGCCGATGTGGTAGATCGAGCTGCCGACCACCAACCCGAGCGGCTCGAAGCCGGCCTGCTTGATCAGCAGGAACTCGTTGACCGACAGGTCGGATGTGAACAGGCCGGCGCGGTTCTGCTGCAGGCGCTCGCGCCCAGCCTGCGGAACCCCCTCGAGCGAGCTCGGGTCGTAGGCGGGCTCACTCGGGTCGTAGGTGGTCTCGCTGCCTTCGCTTTCGCTCATGGTCTGCTCCTGATCACGTGGTGAGGTCGACTATTGGCTTGGGGGCATAAGCAGAGGTCTTCGGGGTTTCGCGGATGGCGGTGCCGATCGCGTGGAAGGTCACCATCAGGCCGCCGCGCTGATAGCGCCCGCCGCCCAGCGACACGGGGCCGATGCCGTGCTCGATCCGCGTGCCGATCACGCCGCTCGCGCCCAGCTCGGCGGCTTGGGCGGTCATCCGTCCCATCGCGATCTCGCGCGCGCTGTAAACACCCTGGGTGAATTCGCGCAGCTCCTGGTTTTCCATGAACCCGGTGCCGCCGAGCATCTGCTGCGAGTAGAACGCGGCGACAAAGAACACCGAGCTCCACGCGACGATCCCGAGCGTTTCGATGTTCGCGCGCGCGAGCTTGGCGTAGTCGGCCACGGACAGCTCGGTCAGCACCGGCCCGGCGGCCGCCGGGTGCCGCTCGCGGCCGCGCCGGGCGCGTTGTCCGTAAGGCTCGCGCCCGGGCCGCCTGCGCTGATCCCGCACGGCCGTGCCCAGCACGACGTACTCGATCGCGTTTTCGGCCCAATCGTGCTGGCCCGTGCGCAGCTCGACGCCGATCACGGCATCGGCGCCGACGCACTCCGCCTCCTGGCGCAGGCGTCCAAGCGCGCGCCCGCGCACGTCGTTCCAGGCGTTCGACAGGGTGTCGAGCTCGAACATGAAACCCCCGCCGAGCATCGATGGCCACGGGGTGGACTGATAGCCGACCTGGTAGATCGAGCTGCCCATCACCTGCGACAGCGGGCGCAGCTCGAGCTGGTCGCAGAGCGCAAAGTCGGCGACCGACAGGTCTGAGGTGAACGATCGTCCGCCCCCTCCGTCCGACGAAGCTCCGGCCAGCTCGCGCAGGCGCCGCTCGGCGTCGAGCGGGATGCCACCCTGTTCGACGCGCGCCAGCGACTCCGCCTGGCGGCGCTCCAGCGCGGCCTCGTTCTCGGCGCCTGCGTCGCGATCTGGCGGCGGCTCGCTCATCTCACTGCAGCAGGCTCTCGAGCGCGGTTCTCGCCTGGGTGCTGCGCTGCGCTTCGGCCCGCAGGTCGGCCGTCAGCGCCGCTATCCATCGATCCGGGTCCAGCGACTCGCGCTTGATCGCGACGCCGCCCACCTGTCGCTCGCGAAAGCCCTCGACGCGGGCGCCGTCGATCGTCAGCTGATAACGCATCTCGCCCAGGTCGATCCGCAGCTGGCGCACGCGCCGCTCGCGCCTCCCCAGCAGGCCGCCGCCGCTGCGCTCCACGCGACAGCTGTCGGGCAGCGACTGCTCGAGCTTGGACGCGAGCACCTCGAGTGAGATGCGCAGATCGGCGCCGTCGGCGCGCAACCCGGCGGCGGCGAGATCGAAGCTGTCATCGTCGCTCACCTAGCGCAGGCTAGCGCGGCACGATAGTGGCCGGCCCCGCCCGCGGCGAGCGGGAACCGGCCACGTCGCCACACCGAGGGAGGGGGGCTCCTCAGTGCAGCAGCTTCGAGGTCTTCGGCGTCGAGGGGCTCCTCAGTGCAGCAGCTGGAGGGTGTCTTCGGCGTCGAGGGGCTCCTCAGTGCAGCAGCTCGAGGGTGTTTTCGGCGTCGTTGACGAAGTACACGCCTTTCGAGGTGGGCGCCACGACCAGCCCGAACAGTCCTCCCGCGCCGGCTCCCGTGTCGACCGGCTGGTGCTCGGCGCCGGCCGGAGTCGTCTCGACGATGTTGCCATCGCCGCCGTTGGCCGTGAGGACGTCGCCGTTGGGCGCGAGCGTCATCCCCAGCGGGCTGTTCAGATAGCCGCCCTGCGCGATGGTGATGCCGGCGCCTTCCAGCGTTTTGTCGCGATGCAGCGCGCGCGGGACGGCGGCCACGCGGTCCTCTTGGGTATCGGCCACGTAAAGCGTGCCTCCCGCGCCCAAGGCGACCCCGGTCGGGCCGACCACCAGTGCTTCGGGATCGGTGCGCTCGGGGAAGCCGCCTGCGATCACCTTGATCGAGGTCACGACGGGAATCCGATCGGGACGCGTGCGCAGGTCGATGCGCACGACCGTGCCCTGGTCGGTCGGCGTTTCGCCGTGTTCGATCGTTTCGTTCAACACGTTGGTCACGAACAGGGTCGTGCTCTGTGCGCGGCTCACCGCGGTCATGTCCCAGGGGCCGTTGATCGGCGGCCCCGAGATCGTCTCGACCGGGTGTCCGCTGGAGTCGAGCACGATCAGACATCCGGCCTGCGCGGTCTCGGATTCGCCGTTCGCGGTCGGCAGGCTCCCGACCACGACGTAGCCCTGGGGCAGAATCGCCAGCGCCGTGGTCAGCCCGACGCCGCCGGGGCATGGGCCGGGAAGCGCGGCGGGGTTGATCTGGGCGAACAGCGACAGGCGTCCGCCGGGAGTGAGCTGCACGAGCGTCGTACCCGTGCCCTGCAGGTTTTCGTTGTCGTTGAAGTTGCTGATCAGGATGTTGCCGGCAACCAGGGAACCGGTTGTCTGGGTCACGTTGACGATGCCATACGGGTTCACGTCTTCGTTGGCGGGCACCGTCGTTCCGATGGTGCTCACCTTCGTGAGCGGCTCGATGAACGAACCTCCTGCAGCCAGCGAGCTGGCGGGTATCAACAGGGCGCACACGAGCGCTGCGGCGAGCGCTGCCAGCGAGCGAGTGGACATGCCATTCCTCCCAGTGCAAAGTGGTGGGCTTTGCTGTGGAGAGACTCCGAAGCGTGCGCAACCTTCCCAACGAGCGCCGGGGTGCTCGCAGCGGACGCGCCGGGAATCGATGATCTGTACGCTGCGGGCTCGACCAGCCCGCTCGCGGAGCGGCCGGCGCCGACCGTCGCACGGTGACGGCGCCGGATGGCCTCCCAAAAAGCGACAACCGAGGGGACGATGGCGAAGATCGAGAAAGTGGGCGTGCTCGGGGCCGGGCTGATGGGGCACGGGATCGCGCAGGTGGCGGCGCAGTCCGGCTACGAGGTGGTGCTGCGCGAGGTCGACCAGGCGACGCTCGCCAAGGGCATCGGCAAGATCGAGAAGCAGCTCGCGCGTGCCGTCGAGAAAGGCAAGTCCAGCCAGCAGGACGCCGACGAGGTGCGCGCGAGGATCCAGGGGACGACCGCCTACGCCGACCTGGCCGACTGCGATCTGGTGATCGAGGCGATCACCGAGGACCTCCAGCTGAAGCTCGAGATGTGGCGCGAGCTCGATCGAATCGTCAAGCCAGACGCGGTGTTCGCGACCAACACCTCCTCGCTGGCGGTGATCGACCAGGCGGCCGTGACCGCTCGTCCGAGCCGGTTCGTGGGGCTGCACTACTTCAACCCGGCCCAGGTGATGAAGCTCGTCGAGGTCGTGCGCTGCGTCACGACGGCTGACGAGCCGTTCGAGACGGCGCTCGAGTTCGCGCGCTCGGAGGGCAAGCTCGCGATCCCCACGCGCGACCGCGCCGGGTTCATCGTCAACCGCCTGCTCGTGCCCTACCTGCTCGACGCGATCCGCGCGCTCGAAGAAGGAGTCGGCTCGGTCAGCGAGATCGACGAGGCGATGAAGGCCGGCGCCGGACATCCGATGGGGCCGCTCACGCTGTCCGACTTCGTCGGCCTCGACACACTCGGCTCGATCTGCGACGTGCTCTTCGACGAGTTCCGCGAGCGCCGCTTCGCACGTCCGCCGACACTGCGCAAGATGCTCGCGGCCGGCTGGTACGGACGCAAGTCGGGCATGGGCTTCTACGACTACTCGGGCGAGTCGCCGACCCCGAACCCCGGCCTGTAGCGCCAGGGCTCACGCCGTGGCGGCGGCCGCCCGACGAACCCGAAGAGAAGCTGCGAACGCCGCTCGCGTCCACTACATTCAACGTCATGAGCGATCCCTCGCACCTGCGTGTCGCCGACGCCGACCGCGAGCAGCTGGTCGAGGAGCTGCGCGAGCACGCGGGCGAGGGACGGCTGAGCGCCGAGGAGCTCGAGCAGCGGATCGGCCAGGCCTATCGTGCCACCACGCGCGCGGACGTCGACGCGGTCCGAGCCGACCTCCCGGTCAGCTCGAAGTCGGTGGCGCTCGCGCTGCGCAAACGCAAGGGCCAGCTGCGCCGGCGCCTCGCCCAGGAGGCCGGCGGCTCGCTTGGCATCTCGGCCCTGGCGGTCGGGATCTGGGTGCTCGCCGGCGGCCACCACAGCGGGCAATTCTGGCCGGCCTGGGTGATCGGCCTGTCGATGCTGCCGGTGATCCGCGACTCGTGGCGCCTGCTCGGCCCAGGGTCGGATCTGGAGGTCGTGGAAGCCCGGCTCCAGCGCCGCCACGAACGGCGACTCGGGCGCGGACATCGCTATCGCTACCGCGGGCTGCCGCGCGGAGGCCCGCCGTGGTGAGACGGCCGGTCGGCGGCGCGGACATTCGGTGAGCACCCTCGAGCGCGCCGCCGAGCGCGCCCGCGCGGGCGGTCCCGAGCGCCACCACGACAAGTCCGCCGCGCAGGGCAAGCTCGCGGTCCGCGAGCGAATCGCGTTGCTGCTCGACGAGCACAGCTTCGCCGAGGAGGGCCTGCTCGCCAACTGGCAGGAGGACGGGCTCGGGGCCGACGGCGTCGTCACCGGCATTGGCACCATCGCCGGCAGGCCCATTGCGCTGATGGCCAACGACCCGACCGTGAAGGCGGGCTCGTGGGGCCCGAAGACGGTCGAGAAGATCCTGCGCATCCAGGAGCGGGCTCTGTCGCTGCGCGCCCCGATGATCTACCTGGTCGACTCCGCCGGCGCGCGCATCACCGAGCAGGTGCAGATGTTCCCGGGCCGGCGCGGCGCCGGGCGCATCTTCTACAACGAGGTCCTGATGTCCGGCATCGTGCCGCAGGTCTGCGTCCTGTTCGGCCCGAGCGCCGCCGGCGGCGCCTACATCCCGGCCTTCTGCGACATCGTGATCATGCGCGAGGGCAACGCCTCGATGTACCTGGGCTCGCCGCGCATGGCCCAGATGGTGATCGGCGAGGACGTCACGCTCGAGCAGATGGGCGGGGCGAAGATGCATACGGGCGTCAGCGGCTGTGCGCACCAACTGGTCGACAGCGACGAGCAGGGCATCGAGCTGGCCCGCCGCTACCTCTCCTACATGCCCGAGAACTGGGAATCCCGCCCGCCCAGATCCCACCCGTCCGAACGCCATCCGCTCGAATCCCACCCTCTCGAATCCCACCGGCCCGAGTCCCACCCGCCCAGGTCGAGCCCGCCGCCGGCCCCGCTCGCGCCACCGCCAGCCCGCCCGCCCGCGGCGGCGTCCTCGGAGCGATCTTCCAGTTCGGCGACGCACGCGCGCGCGCGCGCACGCGCGCGTGGTCCATCGATCGGGGACCTGTCGATCGGCGACCTGATCCCCGCCGACGAGAACAAGCCGTTCGACATGCTCGAGCTGATCCACGCGCTGATCGACGCCGATTCGCTGCTCGAGATCCATCCGCGCTGGGCGCGCGAGCTGATCGTCGCCTACGCGCGCCTGGAAGGCGAGGTGATCGGGATCGTCGCCAACCAGCCCAAGCACAAGGGCGGCGTCCTGTTCTCGGACTCGGCCGACAAGGCGGCCCGCTTCATCTGGACCTGCAACGCCTTCAACATCCCGCTGCTGTTCCTCGCCGACGTGCCGGGGTTCATGATCGGCACGCAGGTCGAGCGCGAAGGCATCATCCGCCACGGCGCGAAGATGATCAGCGCCGTCAGCCAAGCCACCGTGCCGAAGATCTCGGTGATCGTGCGCAAGGCCTACGGCGCCGGGCTGTACGCGATGGCCGGCCCGGCCTTCGAGCCCGACGCCTGCATCGCGCTGCCAAGCGCGTCGATCGCGGTGATGGGCCCGCAGGCGGCGATCAACGCCGTCTACTACAACCAGCTGCAGGCGATCGCCGACGACGCCGAGCGCGCCGCCAAGACCGAGGAGCTGCGCGCCCAGTACGCACAGGACATCGACATCCTGCACCTCGCCTCAGAGCTCGTGATCGACGCCGTGATCGAGCCCGAGCGGCTGCGCGACGAGCTGATCAAGCGGTTCGGGCACGCCCGCGCCAAGCGCCGCGAGTGGCCCGCGCGGCGCAACCCCGTCACGCCCGTGTAGTGCCCGCCAAGCGCCGCGAGTGACGGGTGCTGCGCAACCCCGTCACGCCCGTGTAGTGCCTGCCAAGCGCCGCGAGTGACGGGTGCTGCGCAACGCCGTCACGCCTGTGTAGCGCCTGCCAAGCGCCGCGAGCGGCCGGCGCCGTGCCACGCGATCACGCCCGTGTTGTCATGTGGTCGAGGGGGTGCCAGGCGCTGGTCCGCCAGGCGCAGGTCCGCCTGACACTCCTGCGGCGCGCGTCTGCTCGTCCTGAAACGGGGGATAGGTCTCGGTCAGCAGGAACAGGTAGGAGTCCGAGCGGGCCATGTACGAGTTGGCCAGCACCATCAAATCGAACAGCCCGCGCGGCATCTTGCCGGTCACGAGGATCACGAGCCACGCCCCGATCGCGCCGATCTCGAGCAGCAGGTGCATCACGTAGCGCAGGATCACGATCGGGATCGCGAGGATCAAGCGAAACAGCGTCTTCAGGCGGCTGTACGGGTCCAGCGGCCCCTCGAAGCGCATGCGGATCGGATAGGACGGGTCGTCGGACCCGCCGAACGAGGGATACGGGTCGGTCAGCAGCGCCGTATAGCCGGTCGCTCGTGCAAAGAACCGCGTAAAGCCCGCGACGAACTCGTACAGCGCCTGCGGATATCGCGCCGTGAAGACGATCGCGAACCACGCGATCACGACCGCGACCTGGGCGACGATCCCGTACAGCACCGCCCAGATCGCGAGCGGGATGGCGAGGATCAGGCGGAAGAAGCTCGTGAGACGGCTGCGACGCTCGACGTACTCCACGTCGAACGTGACTGGATAGGACATGAGACGCTCCCCTTTCCTGGACGCCCGGATCAGCGCACCGCACTACTCGCGCTGCTGCCTCATCGTAGATCCTCGCGCGGCGTTTGTGTCTTTTGTGTCTTGTTTTTCGTGCGGCGGGCGGATCGGTACGGCGCGAGGCGGGCAACTCACGCACGAGCGGAGCCCACGCGCGCGCGCGCGTGTGTGCGTCGGCGGCCCGATCGATTAGATTCTCCGAAGATGGACGCGGCGGACCTCGCCTATGCCGGGATCGCCAGGCAGGCCGAGCTCGTGGCCGCCGGCGAGGTCGGATCGCACGAGCTGGTCGAGCTCTGCCTCGAACGGATCGAGCGCTACGACGCCGCTCTGAACGCCTTCCGGGTCGTGTTCGCGGAGCGCGCGCGCATGGAGGCCCGGCAGGCCGACGCCAGACGTGTGGCCGGCGGTGAGCGCCCGCTGCTCGGCGTTCCGATCGCGGTCAAGGACGACATGGACGTCGCCGGCGAGCTTACGGCGCTCGGCACGAACGCCTACGGCGAGCCCGCGCGTGCCGACGCCGAGATCGTCCGCCGCCTGCGCGCCGCCGGAGCGATCGTGCTCGGCAAGACCAACGTGCCCGAGCTCTGTGCGGTTCCGTGGACCGAGTCCGCCACCTGGGGAGCGACACGCAACCCGTGGAGCCTGCAGCACTCGCCCGGCGGCTCGAGCGGAGGCACCGCCGCAGCCGTGGCCGCGGGCCTCGTCGGCGCCGGGCTCGGCTCAGACGGGGGCGGCTCGATCAGATTGCCCTCAGCGTACTGCAGCCTGTTCGGACTGAAGACCCAGCGCGGGCGCGTGCCGCTGGCGCCGCGCTCGGATGCCTGGCACGGGCTGTCGGTGAACGGTGTCCTGACGCGCAGCGTGCGCGACAGCGCGCTGCTCTACGACGTGATCGCGCAGGGGCCGCCCGACCCGGGCGCGCCCGAGCTCTCACCCGTATCGCTGCTTCAAGCGCTCGGCCGCGAGCCCGACGGCTCGGCGCGCGGCTCCACGAACGGCCACCCGCCGGCACGGGCGCTGCGCGTCGCGGTGGCGAGCAAGCTGCCGCCCTCGCCGCTCACGCGGCTGCACCCGGACAACGAGGCCGCCCTGCAGGAGACCGCGACGCTGCTGGCCAGGCTGGGCCACGAGGTCAGCCTGCGCGAGCTCGACTACGGCCCGCTCACACCGCCGGTCCAGTTCAGCGGACGCTACCTGCGCGGGCTGGCCGACGACGCCGCCGAGCTCGCGCATCCCGAGCGCCTCGAACGGCGCATGCGCGCGCTCGCGCGCCTCGGCGGCCTGCTCACGCCGGCGATGATCGCCTGGGATCGCTCGCGCGAGGCGGCCTACGCGCGGCGTCTGAACGAGCCGCTGGCCGACAACGACGTGCTGCTCACGCCGGTCACGCCGGGTCCGGCACCGCGGATCGGCGCGTGCGAGGGGCGCGGCTGGCTTTGGACGATCGCGGCAAGCGCGGCCACCGTGCCCTACGCCGCGTGCTGGAACGTGACAGGGCAGCCGGCCTGCTCGGTGGCCGCCGGCTTCGCCGCCGGTGGCCTGCCGCGCGCCGTGCAGCTGATCGGCAGGCCCGGCGAGGAGGCCACGCTGGTTGCGCTCGCGGCGCAGATCGAAGCCGAGCGGCCCTGGGCGCAGGCGCGCCCGCCGGGCTTTGGTTGAGTGCGCCAAATGCGGTCCTCCGAGCCAGCGGGCGAGCAGATCGGGCCGGCGATTGCGCCGGCCGGATCTCTCATGCCGCCTGCATGCGGCGGGTGGGATTCGAACCCACACGCCCTTACGGACAAGGCCTTTTGAGGGCCTCGCGTCTACCGTTCCGCCACCGCCGCTGGCACGCGCGTCCAATATAGAGGCCGGCTCGGGGGCGGCCGACCGACGGTGCCGCGCTGCGATCAGGTCACCTGGTCGCCGCTAGCGCTTCTGCGCCCGGACCCGTTTGCTCGAGTACGTCTCGCCGAGCTCGCCGAGCTCACCGGCCGGGCGCTCGAGCTCGACGTTCCAACCCTGCTGGAAGCCGCGCATCGCGAACGTGATCAGCAGGATCTGAACAGGCACGATCAGGAACGTGATCACGCCGAGCAGGCCCGCGTTGAGCGCCGGCTGCTCGAACCCCGTCTTGTTGCGCGCGAACCAGCCCGGCCCGGCGACCAGCGCGAACACCATCAGCAGCACCGCGAGCGCCGCGGAGATCGGCAGCACGCCGCGGTTCCAGCGTCCCGCGAAGAAGGCCAGCACGAGGTACACGATCACGTATCCCGCCTGGATCACCCAGGCACCCTCGAGCACCTTCCAGCCGCCGATCGTCACCACCAGCACCAGCCCGGCCGAGATCAGCAGCAGCAGGATCACGGTCGAGCGGGTGGCCTGCACCACCGGCTTGTCGCGGTTGGGATGCGTGATCACGACCCCGGGCGCGGGCCCGACCGGGTCGTCCCAATGCGCTGCGTGTGACGCGGCAGAGGACATCGTCACGATGACCATACAATCTCAGACGGTCCGCGGGCGCGAGCAGGGCTCCTGGCAAGGGGCCGTGCGCTCCCGTGGGACGCCAGGCGCGCGTGGTGGAATCGGTAGACACGCCGGCCTTAGGAGCCGGTGGGCGAAAGCCCATGGGGGTTCAAGTCCCTCCGCGCGCATAGCCGTATTTGCAGGGATTTCCTTGCCGACATGCGGGAGCCGATCTGACCATCCAGCGCTGTGTTCCCAATCTGTGTTCCCCAGCACCCCACGAAGTGGCCAAAACACCGGGCTCGGCGCATGCCAGGCCTCGTCCGGCGGGTGTCCAGGTTCCGTGGCTCTCCCCCTGACGAGCGAGATATCCCCCTGTCTGCGTCGTGGATCGGGGATCCTCCCAGCATGATCCACGTTCCCGAGGACATCGCACCCGCGGTGCTCTCGATGCTCTCCGTGCGCCAGCGCTCTTCCTGGATGCTCGCGTCCGGGTCGCTGCTGACCGTGCCGTCCGGGTTGCCGCTACGAGCTGGACGCGGTGGCGCGAATGCCAGCCGTGCGCGCGTCCGGCGCTCGATCAGCAGGGCCGGCTCGATCCCGGGCCGGTCTTCTGCGTCGAACCGTTCCCGGATATCCGCGCCGTCCGCACGATCACAGACGCGCTGGGGTGGCGCACGCTGATTGCCGGCCTCGAGCATGGCGGCTTCTGAGCGCCGGCTCGCTGCCGCCTTGGCCGAGCAGCCCGGTCGAGCTGGTGCTCGTGATCTCAAGCTCGCACGGGCAGCTCGCGGCCACGAGCGCGATCAGGCGGTCCGCGCTGCCGGCGAGGCCGAGCAGCAAGCCCGGCAGTCCGCCGCGCAGCGACGGGAGTCGGAGCGGCCGTTTGCACTGGCCCCAGAACGGACGCTTGAAGTGGCCCCACCTCGCGTCGGTTGTTGGGTTGTTGGTGATGATGACGTATGGGCTTCGGCCGCGCATGGAGCGGAGGCCGTAGGCCGTAGCGGAATGCGTGGCCGGCGCGGCTGCTGGAGGGAGCCGGTCGGCTGTTTTTGGTGAAGGGGATTGCTCGCGGCGGCTCGTCGCAGGGCCGTAGATCGCCCGTGTGGGGCTGTTTTTCGGCGATGCTCGCCGGGAACCGGCCGGATCGGCGCTGATCGCGGCCGCGAGGGCGTTTTGCCGGTTGGGTGTGGCGTGTTCAGCGGGCTCGTGAAGCGCTTGTCTCATGCTTTGCGTCCTGCTTTGCGGCGTGAGAGTCCGTGGTGAAAGCGCCAGGACTCGCTGCCGGTCTCGATGATGTGGGCCTTGTGGGTGATGCGGTCGACGACGGCCTTGGCGAGCCTGGCGTCGGGGAACACCTTGGTCCACTCGCCGAAGGGGAGGTTGGTCGTGACGATCATGCTGGCACGCTCGTTGCGCTCGGAGATGACCTGGAAGACGAGCTCGGCGGCGCCGTCGGGCAGCGCCAGGTAGCCGAGCTCGTCAAGGCAGATGAGCTCGGTGCGGGCGTAGCGGGCGACGACGCGGGCGAGTTCGCGGCGTGACTGTGCTTCTTGGAGCTCGTTGGCGAGCGCGGCCAGTGTGGTGAAGCGCACGCGCCGGCCTTGCTGGCAGGCGCACACGGCCAGGGCTGTGGCGAGCATCGTCTTGCCGCTGCCGGACTCGCCGATGAAGATGATGCTCTCGCGGTCATCGATCCAGGAGCACTCGGCCAGCGCGGCGATCGTGGCCTGTGGCACGTTGGGGTTATCAGCGAAGCGGAACTCCTCCAGGCGCTTGACGAGCGGGAAGCGCGCGTCGAGCATGCGGCGGCGCTCGCGTCGCTGCGAGCGCTCTGAGACCTCGGCCTCCAGCAGCGCGGCCAGGTAGGCCAGCGGGGTTTGCTGCTCGCGGGTGGCCTCGGCCGCGAGCGCGCGGAAGCGTGTGCGGATCGCGGGTAGATGCAGCTCTCTGGCGTGCGCCTCGATCAGCGCCTCGAGCGCCTCGCTCTTCGCGGTCATCGTGCGGCTCCTCGCTCGAGCAGCTGGTCGTAGTCGGTGAGCGTGGGCTCTGGGCGCGCGGTAGCGGCCAGGCGCTCCTCCAGGTCGGTTAGAGGTGCGGGCACCTGACGCCCGGTGCGCCGCGCGAGCAGGGCGACCGCGCGCCCGTCGTGCGCGCCGGCCGTGAGCGCGCCACGCACTGCCAGCTCGACCGTCGCGGCGGGCAGCTCGCGGCAGAGCAGCAGCACATCGACCATCTGGCGCGCCGCCTCGCTTGAGCCCACGCGCGCCTTGATCGCCTGCCACAGCTGATCGAAGCACTCCGGCCAGGCACCGCGTTCGCGCTCCTGGCGCAGCGCCAGCGAGCGCTCGAGCGCGCCCGGCTTGCGCTTGAGCAGCTCCAGATAGTGATCCAGCTTGGCCGAGGTGCCAAAGCGCTCTCCCAGACGCTCGTGGCGCGCGACCTCCCGCCCGTCGTGGGCAAAGACGATCTCGCGCGCGCCGATGGAAGCGGCGACCCTGAGCCCGGCGAGCGAGACCGGCAGCGAGTACTGGTTCTGGCGCACCGTCGCCAGCGCCTTGCAGTCGACCCTCGGGCGCGCGTGCTCGGCGGTGTCCAGGCGCTCGGCCGGCAGCGCCCGCAACAGATCGATCTCCCGCGCGAGCGCCTCCCCGACCGTCTGCGGGCGCCCGCGGATCGTGCGCTCCAGATCCGCCACGCACGCCACGGCCAACAGCTCGTTCAGCTCCGACAGCGATGCGACGTCGGGCACCGGCACCAAGTGCGATCGGCGGAAGCGGCCCACCTCGCCCTCAACACCACCCTTTTCGTGGGCTCCTTGCTTGCCCACGCGCGTGAACTCCGACGAGAACAAGTAGTGCGAGCGCAGCGCCACGAAACGGTCAGACTCCACACGACGGCGGCCCTTCAGCACTTTCACGACAGCGGCGTTCAAGTTGTCGTAACGGATGAGCTCAGCGAACACGCCGCCGAAGAACTCGAACGCCTCGACGTGGGCCTCCAGGAACGCCTGCTGCGTGCAGCGCGCGTATGCCTGCACGAAGCACGCGCCCGAGAAGCAGGCACGCATCAAGAACAGGTAGACCTTGCTCGGCTCGCCGGCGATACGCACCATCGCCTCGCCCCAGTCGACCTCCGCCTCCGCGCCCGGCTCGTGGCAAAGCGGCACGAACACCTCATCCACCGTCTCCCCGAGCTCGCGCCGGCGCGCACGCACATAACGACGCACCTGCCGCTCAGACACCTCCACGCCGTGCTCGGCCCGCAACCGCTGCCAGACCCGCTTCGCCGTATGACGCTGCTTGCGCGGCGCGTCGCGGTCGGCGACCAGCCAAGAATCGATCAGCGCCCGATACGCCCCGAGCCTCGGTGCCGGCCGGCGCTCCGGACGCTTTCGCGGCGGCGGCAACGGCGAGGCCAGCGCCAGACGCACGGTGCGCCGGTGCACGCCATGGCGGCGCGCCAACGCATGAATCGACAGCCCCTCCCGATCATGGTCTCTGCGGATCTGCTCGAACAGCTCCACTCTCGATCGCATCCTTTCCGCGGTCTCCCTTCAACGCTCGACAAAGCGTCGAAGCTCCAACCGCGATCGGACGGAGGTGGGGCCAAATCAGACGTCCGCACTGGGGCCAAATCAGACGTCCGCGCCCAAGCTGTAGTTGGGCGCTCCCGACGAGTTGGGTATTGAGCTGCGCAACCGCATGCGTGAGGCTGGTGCTCGCCACCTGCGAGGCAAAAAGCAAGGCGACACCGACCGCGACCCCGACAACAGCAAAACATTCCTGAACCAGCGACACACCAACGCCGAACCGCGTCTCATATATGTATCTCAATCCCGACAGACGCTTCATGGCAACTCAGACACCGCCGAGCGGCTCGGTTGCAGCCGGCCGGCGCTCACCTAGACGACCGTCGCGCAGCTCGTGGACGCGATCCGCATAGCCCGCGACCTCTGGATCATGCGTTACGACCAGAAGCGCCACGCCACTCTCTTGACAAAGACGCCGAAGCAATTCGAGCACACCTCTGGTGTTCTCGCGATCAAGACTCCCTGTGGGCTCGTCGGCGAGCACTAGGGCCGGGGCGCACGACAATGCGAGGGCGATTGAGACACGCTGGCGCTCACCCATAGAAAGCTGGGCAATCCGGCGACCCATTCGATCAGCCAAACCGAGTTCTGCCATCAGAGGAGCGACCCGGCGACGCGCGGCCTTTGCGCCCATGAGACTGGTCAACTTCAGTGACGCAGTCGTGATCGCCCTAGTACCCGGCT
>Ga0335073_10002366_pt1 | contig 25767 bp, 35 predicted proteins | sample Lox_Sample_22_FD_207093 | JGI IMG/M metagenome (GOLD analysis project Ga0335073, IMG submission 207093) | Soil microbial communities from Loxahatchee National Wildlife Refuge, Florida, United States - Lox_Sample_2.2 | ecosystem: Environmental > Terrestrial > Soil > Wetlands | place: USA... | reverse complement strand
CAATTGTTCGAGCGCGATAGCGTCATCGGTCAGTAACAAAGAACGGCCCACCACTGAGCGAGACGTGTGCGAAAGAGACTTGTTCGTCATAATGTTTGACAAAACCCCGGATATTTTGTAAGTTGACGCAGCACTTCGGTCGTCCTCGTCCTTTGTGAGCCATTCTCCCCAAATCTCACGAGTGGTGAAAGAATTTCGAGGGCCGTCGGGGAACCGACAAAAAAGACACATTCCAGGTGCATGGGACACTGACTTATGTCCGCAAGGGCGTTTTGTGTCGAAGCAATCACATTTAGCGCCTCACGGACGAGGCAATGAAGGGTTTTCAGCTAACGTGGAAATCGTTGAGGAATGCATCCGGCAATCAGGGCTTGATTTCCTGCCGAACGACCTCACGAGGCTGCTTTATCTGGCATCCCTGCGAGATTGCAACAGCGGCCGCTACCTTCATCCGAGTCTCTCTGAGCGTCTCGGCACGGACATTGCAGATAAAGGACTGCGCGAGTGTCACGTCCAGACCTTTCGGCGCTTGTTGGTGATTCCAATTTCGGAATATGTGACGCAAGTAGAAGAATACATCCGGTATACGCGCATGGCGAGAACCGAGGTTTTGCAGACCTGGCAATCGTTGCAAGCGTATCGGGCTACGACACCGGTCCTCGTATTGCCGCTTTATCGGGAAATTTTCTGTTTCAACGTGGAAGCAGCATTGATGGTATTGAGAGCATCAGAGGCCACCGGCAAGTAATCTCAAACCTTAAGCCGAGAGTGCTTCCAAAGGTAACCATGCACTTGTGACTCTGCCGATGACCGATGCTTCGTTCGGCATCTTGAATCGTCGAACTCTTTGCTGCGACACTGGGTGCGGAATCAAGCTCAGTTCTTTTCCTTCGACTTGACACCAGCAGCAAGTATGTCCGTGAGGATGCCACACGAGGTAAATTGGGCGTTCACGCAGGGTGCGCCAGGGAAAAGTCTCAATCGTTTTTTGCGTGGTGTCAATTTCAACCAACGACCTCGGCGGCAACAAATCCGCCAGGCTGTCATCTTTTGATCCGATCAGCGCGTAACGGTACCGAGTCGGGTCCAATCGTTCACGTCTGGCCGGCAGCAACGATGCAAGATTTCGTGCTTGCACGTTCAGCAGCGCGGTCTGCTCGGTCTCGGCCTGCTTGTCGAAGTTAAGTTGAAATCGAAATGCTGGTTGGGACAGAAAACGTAAAGGCGGTCCCTCCGGTTGCGACTCCGTCAGTGATGCTAGCGGCGGCCCGACCTCAATGCCAAACACGGATAACAGTTCGGTCAGGGTCACTTTGAGCGCCAGGGAAAGGCTGTAGAGTTTGTGAATACTGGGAACCGATCCCGATTCGATGTCGGCAAGGGTTGAATGTGAAACGTAGAAGTCAGGGTTCACTTTCGTATCTGCGATGCTTTTAGTGATCCGCTCGATGTCCCTCGGCTTGATCGAGCGTTCTTCTCGTAACGCTCGAATCCATTTTCCAGATTCCATTTTGCAGGCCCCAAGACTTCAAATAATGTTCCACGCTTAAAAGGCAGTGGAGGCGGCAATTATCCACGGCATCATGTACAGATTTCTATATCGCTGGGCGCGATGCTCTCTGATTCGTAGAGCCCAGTTGCGCCAGGGTCAGAAAGACGAGACCGGGACCTGAACTCTGCACTGCTCAAGACAGGTCAAAAGATGTTGGTAGGGCTTCGTCCATTCCGGCAGCAACGCCGATGTCGGGAAAAGCCACTGCACATAGAGGCAGGACCGGGCAAGCAGCAGGTTCAGCCTGAGCTGGACCGTGGCAGCGAGTAAAGCATCGGCTCTGCGGGCGCCTTCTGAATCATTATCCAGTTTCGACTTATGCGCTAACTCCACCAGCAAATTGGTATTGTCTTCCACTAATCGCAGCGCCTGGAGGGTGAGACGCACCCGCTTCCGAAGACAATTTTCCAAATCTGCTCGAGGAAGGGTGCGCTGAAGGTATCGGAATTCATTCCGCTCAAGAAGCGCGCGGAGAATCTGGACGTGCATTAAATAGGCGCTCTCTTCCCAGGTTCGATCCTCGCTTGCATCCCGAGTCCTCGGGATTAGCAACGACCAGGTGAGAATGAGAGCAGTTAGGGCGAGTCCGAGAACTAGTATCGCCGATAGCATCGTTGAATGTAATCCGTCAGCGCTTGATTGCAACCCGCCAAATCTGGATTCGGCAGGCTTACCGCGGGCTTTTCAGCAAGCGAGCGCAAGAAGTAGACTGCCCAAATAATAGCCGCCAGATTATACGCTGCCGGTCTCAATAACACAAAGCGTTTGTTTGTTAAAGAATGGAGGCGCACTCCCAACTCTAATACAGCCAGGTCAAGACCTGAGTAGATACCAAAACCCGCAACAATTCCGACCGAATATTGGTGCCAGATTAATCCCAGGCGCGACAGGAGAGCGATCACGATGATCAGGAAGAAAACCTGCAGCAGCCGCGCAGCACGCTCACCAAGGGCAATGGATTCCAGAACCTTGTCGGCTCCGGCTCCACCACCAGAGAGCATGTATATCGCAATCGCCCCCAGTGCTGCGACCCCGCCTAAAATCCACGTGGCCCTTAGAACCGGCACCAGGAATTGAAATGGACGAACCAGAAATTGCACTACCTCGAGGATTACCGCGAGACTGAGGAGGACCACCAGGCCCTCACCACTCCAGTAGACAAGCGAATAGAGGTTCTTGTTATACGGGAGAAAAAGCAACACGAAATCGCGCAAAACTACGACAAGCGTGTAGGAAAAAAAGACGGGAAATGCCTTGAAAAGTTGGCGCCTCAACATCGCTGCCAGAATCGAAATCTGAAGGGCCAGCGGCAGATACCAAAGCACGCGGACTATTGCACTGGTAAAAGTCATGGGGCCGAACTGAAACCATAATAAGGTAGCGGTCGGCCCCAGACAAGAAAGGGATCAGAACTATTGAGTTAGTGGACCGGTGGGAACTTGCGTACAGTGCCCGGGCGAGCATGTGGGAGGCGGGGATCCGCCGTCAGCGAACGAGGCCGTCGTGATTCCTCCTGCTAACATCAAGCTCAGGACAAGCAGACGAACAAGGGTTTTCATGGGAGTCTCCGGTTTGGAATGGGTACCGAAATCGGTACGGTTGGGACTTTACGTGTGTTTCCATGGGAATTTGTGGCATGTTCGAAAACCGCACGACTTTTTTGCTTCACCAGGCTCCGAAAATTACCGGGGCGAATGGTGAGAATCGGTTGTGGCAGATGGAAAAACGATTTGCTAAAGCGAGAGAGGGACGGAGGTGACCCAAAGACTGTGCCAGCAGAGAGCGTGCGACAGTCATTACCGTTCGTCGGATAACCGACGAAGGCCAGATTTCCTATTTTTTGTGTTCGCAGATTATATGCTGCCAGCAAACGTCCAAGCCGATACGTGGGTATCGCCGCTTTTCTGGTTAAAACTGAAAACGTTCTGGCGGATTGATACTGCCGGAATGGCTATCCCGTGAGGTTCGGAGGAGGACCAAGCACAGCATGAACCCTCATCTTGCATCACTAGAGAAGAAGAGCAGCACAAAGGGGAAGAAGCCATATATCGCCCCTGCATATGAACGGCTGACGCCGGAGCAAGCCAAACAATTATTGCTGCGACGGGCTGATGTTAAAGACCCCGATGTCATGAACATGCTCCAATGCATCGAAGACCTTCAAAAGCAAAACGGGCCGGGAACTCAACGCTGAGAGACTCTTCGCCTGCTTCCGGTTGGCGAACGGCTCCTGATGGATGAGCGCACCTCCGTACGAGTGCATGATCCTGTACCTCGCTCAATTACCGAGTTTTCGCCCGGATCACCAACCTCATCAGGAGCGAACGGATCGAAAGCGAGTGCTGAATTCTGTTCGGCGACGATCAAGCACGTCCTCCGGCAGCTTGGATTGACGGTGACCGAACTCTCGGCTCTGACCAGCGGCCGCTACGGCAAGCAGAGCTCCTACTTTATCCCGGTCACCTTCCCGTACAGGCTCAAACAGGGAATCACTCCTCGTATCTGTCAGATTGTGGCGCTCAGTCAGATCACAGGCTATCGATTCTACGATTGGATGAGAATATGCGGTTTCGATCCCCGGCTGGTTCTCGATCTCCAACTCCAACTGGATAACGAACGCACAACCATCATCCACCCAGGCATTCTAATTGCCGCTAGCACTGCTCCGTCGAATGGAGTGGCTAAGCTTTACTCGCGGTATGTTTTTGCGAAGATTGGCACGCGTGACGCGGTGGTCTATCCGCGGCTGGTTCCGGGTACAATCGTTCGCGTTGATAGGGCTTATGGGCTGCAGCTTTGCTGGAATGAATCCATCGAGAACCGCATATGGCTTGTGGAGCATGCTGGCGGAATCACTTGCTGTCATATCAAGCGGGTTGACGACGCACATGTCGTGCTGCTACCCAATCTTCCTCCTCTCACGCCTTGTCCACTGCTGCTTTGGCGGGAAGTGCGAATATTAGGACTAGTGGACTTAGAATGGCGGCCCGGATTATCCCTCCCGTTTCGCCCCATGTCCTTCCGCACACTTCCTGACTCGCTTCCATGCGGAGGATGGAGCGACACAAGCCCCCTAAGCCTTTCCCGGTTACTTCGCCTCTCACGCTCCCGGGCCGGGTTGACATTTCGTGGAGCTCACGAGATGACAATTCGCATCGCGCAACTCCTCGGGCGCAGAGAGTACACCATAGCTTTGGGTTTGCTGTCAGACTATGAGGCGATGAACCGCGTTCCAAGGCATGTCGCAAAAATCATCAGCCTCTGCGCGATTTATGGAATCGATCTGTTCCGATTGCTCGAAGCCGCGGGGATTTATGTCGACGATTGCGGCAAGGCATCTCTGACTTTCCACCCGGCAACGGATCTTTCCGCAAGAAATGGAGAGAGCCCTTTGAGAACCACAGAAACGTTGTCCTCCGTAGCTTGATCGATCTGATCTGCGCGGGAAGCACTTTACCCGCTCTTGCGAGTCTCTTTGAAGATTTCCTCGCATCTGGCGCACTGGCACACAAAGTCGGGTTTATCTGGCATCACGGTGTGACCGCATCGCTCGCAGATAAACCACCGGCCCTCAAATCGTGGCTTCATCGGACGGAAATTACAATCCTGAACACAATAGGGACATCTTATAGGGCCTGCCATCGAAAACCTCAACCAATCGGTTCTGCCCGGAGATAAAGCCACCTATTGACGGCGAGTTTCCTCAGACCGCCTGACTTACTGACGCAGCGAATCCAACTCAATAGACGAACTCCTCAATCTGCAAAACCAAGTTTGCTTGCACACAAACCCGTTGGCTTCGATGAATATTCCTTCTGCCAGTGAATTCAGGCTGATTTCTCGTCCTGTTGGTTCATGTTTATGTGTTCTTCTTCCTTCATTAGGATATCCAAGAGTTCCATGGCGCCTTCATCTCCCATCATCACCTGACCCATCAGCTTTAACTTTGCTTGTTCGCGGGCGATGCGGCTTAGCTTCGGTGCTTCGTATGGCAGTTTGTCTGAATGCTCATTTTCTCGCCGGAAAATCATATCCAGCAGCTCTTTGGCGGCGTCGTTTCCCGCCGTAGCGAGCCCGAGCAGCCTGAGTTTTGCCTGTTCTCGAGTTAGTTTGGTTGCAACGGGCTTTTCATAAGGCTTCTTCTGTGTGATTTTCTCTTCGAGTGCCATTGGAGTCGAACCATCCTGGAGAAAGAGGATGTGGTTTTCATTTTGAAGACCACAGCACCGTACCTTATCGGACGCACAGTCCCAACCTATCGACTAGAGAGACGGTGCGGTTAACGACCGTATGAGTTTTGCCCCTCTTCGAATGCAATCTTGAAGCTGATACGGCAGCGCCGAAATGGCATCCAGCGAGCCTCGCTCATCGACGGTAGCTTGTATCGGGTTGGGCCAACGCTGGCGAATGGCTTTCAGAGTTTCCCAGGTCCAGCCTTTGCTCCTGATTTCTTCCACGAACTTAGGAGGAATTGACTGGAACCCGGCTTCCCATCGTTTCAGCACCCTCGTACAGAACCTGTTGGATAATCTCCGGGTAACTTCAGCCGCTGGCGTTCCAGAGGTGTTTGCACCCAGCAGGCGGGAAGCAAGCGCAATGGCGCAAAGAATCCATTGCCGGTGACGTTTGTTTTCCCCAAGACAGAGATCCCAATTGAAACTCTTAGGACGGGACTCCAGCGCGGTGGCAATATCCAGCAACCAGAATGGACGTGAAATTCCGTGTTTTAGCATGTGCAGAGAGAGAATACGCAGGTGGTCCTCCGGACCCGGAATGCGTATTTCTGTCCCCTGCACTGAGACCGACCGCGACCGGCTGTAAATTTGTTCGAAATTCGATTCGTTAAACCTTGCGAAAACGTCGTGGTGCAGGTCTGCTGGGTACGGAGAGCCTTCTCGCATCGCAAGAGCGGCTTCGGCTCTCGCCTGCTGACCGGGCGCCACCCAAAGGTCAACATCTCCGCAAGGACGGAGTCCGGGCTCTGGATATGCGCGAGCCGCCGCCCACCCCTTGAACAGAATGGGTTCAACGTTCCACGCCCGCATCCGTCGAAATAATCTGACGGTCTCCATCTCGTGAGCCAATGCCTCAAGCGCGTAGCGCCGGTACACTGCACGCAATCTTCGATACGAGAATCGGTCACTGCGTCCGGCGCACTGCCGAATTCTCCACCACGTGACGGCGCCGAGACCGGAACGTATCAACAGCGGCACACACGGTATCAACTGGTCATCCGGAATATGGAGCCGAGGGGAGGGCTTTCGCCATGACCCGGATAGGACGGCCGCCATTGTGACAGCCCTATTCGCCGGATTAGGTCTATACTCGCCGTTCGCAATCAACGTGGTATTCGTCGCCTGCTGGACGGTTGCTTGGCAGGAGAAACTGACTGCGGGGCAGCGGCGACCAGGGCAGATCGAGCCGTGGGCACGGCCAGAACTGTTGCTATACCCAATCGCAACACCAGTTCGCGCCGGGAGAGCGATGGTAGCCTGGAGTCGGAAGGCATCGCATTCACCAGCAGTCCAGATTTGCGAAGCTGTTTCAGCGCTGCCCATACCAGGCTCTCAGCAGCGCCCGGGTCCGATTCTGAACCAGGCACTAGCGCTTTCGCCATGTCTGCCACACTATGGTTGCCATCGCAGAGTCTCCATACGGCGGCAGCAGTGTTATTCAGGCAGTGGGCTTTATACGTGCGGTCATCGTACAAGATGATTTCGTCCAGCAGTTCTTTGGAAGTAAGTGGCTTTCGAACAGGAGTAAACTCTGCTAAATTGCCCTTCACTGTTTCCTCCTTCTCATGATCTGTTCCTCATTCGTATGGAATATAAGGCGGTCACAATGTGCCGGGCACTTTCGTCCGCATCGCCACGCTCACTTTCAAGAATTGTGGCTTCACATACCATTCTCTCGAGAATCGCGAGGGCAAGGTCCGGGCAATGCCGTGCGGACAAAGTGTTCCGGAGTAGACGAAGCATTCCTAAACCGGGAGACAAATCTTTTGGACGCCATTGTGCTCCCGCACGATAACGCGTGATAATCACGAGCCTTACAGCTAGGGGAGGGCCCCCGGCAGACGCTCCTAATTTAGCGGCCGGGATTCTACTGAGTCCACCTGCATCGAGCCGGATGGATAACTTTCTTGGAAATGGGTGTACGTTACCCTGTCTGTCAACGATGGCATATTCATCGGAGTAGTAAATGCCGCCTGCGTGCAGCAGCGCACGAACCAACGTCGTCTTACCGCTATAGCTGCGGCCGGGTATGACAATGGCCCGGCCCTCCCAAGCAACGACTCCGGCATGCAGGAAAAGCATTTCGCGACTTCGCTGTCCGACGAAATAAAGCAGATCTGACTCGAATGCGTTGTAAAGCTCTTCGAGACTTGTCGTAGAAAACAGCAGTTGATGCTGGGCCAACAGCATGAATCGTCCAATGTTTCCCGTTTTGAATTCGCGTTGATCGCTGTACAACACCGAATAGCTGCGATGAACATTAGCCGCACTTGCCGGTTTCCATCTCAGAGGAAGACCTGAGATCAAGAACTCAATGAGGCCATGGCCATTGGCCTCTAATTGGATCGAGATGTCAAAGATCATGAAGCCAATTGACCGCCTGCCACTAATTTCCATACGCGCGAGAGATGATTTGCCGCTTAATCTCGGGCAAACCTTATCCTGCGACGCTGTAAGACCCACGGGCATGTCATGGAGACCGGAAATTACAACGTCCCGATCAGATTCGGCAGAATACCTTTGCGAGTGCCTGTGAGTTTAAAATGAATTTTATCGTCGGTTTTCCGGCGCATCACAGCTACTGGCTTAACGCTTCCTCCATATTGGATTTGCATTATAGTTTTTGATGATGTCGGAAACGGTGTGTGGCACCCGGAACCGTCCTATCCACGGTTCTCGTCGGGAGACCGACGTCTGAAGACCGTTCGCTACTTCGCGAGCCGAAGCAAACTCTTTTGCCGTATGAATCAATTCGCTCCAGGTGGGTATCTGCTTCAATTACCGAGCCCGTACAGATTGTGGTTTCGGGTTGGTTTTAACACCGGGGTGAGGGACCCGAGCCAAGGGAACGGGCTCGACTGCCAAGGCTTGCTGCACGAACGGAAGAAGAGCTTGCCGCGGCTTTTGCATCTCCGCCGAATGAATCGGAACGTAAACTCGTCCAGGTAGTAGTCGTTACTAGGAGCCGACGGGAGATCCTCCCCTTTCATGCGTTGTCCGAGAATTCCCCCGGCTAGGAAGGACAGGATTCCAGAACCGGAATAGACCACGGCCAGCAACCAGAAATCAGGATTGAGCCTGCCCTCATTGTGCGTGCTGTAGTGGAGCGCTACCTGACTGAAACCAAGGGATCCCGCAAGCAAGCCAAGAATCGCGTACGAGGACCACCCCAGGCGTTTCACAGACCGGCCCAGGCCAATCGCAGCGAAGAATGGCACAAAACCGGACATAAAATTGAGCACTTTGTCGTCGATCGCTGACGTCTCAAAAGGCCAGGTGACCCAGGAAAAAAAGGAAGCCAACAGCACACTTGCAGCCAGTGCGATCAGGCACCGCATGATTACCGGATCTGGCGGGGAAGACTGTTCGGGGGAGGCGCTCACCGTGCCTTGCGCATTGTTTTGAGAACGGGATCGTATCTGTTCGATGGATTCCTCTATCCTTGATAACCGTGCCGAAATCGGTTGGAAGAAAAACAGGTCCCGATGGCAAACCGGGCAAACGAGGGCTTGATCCTCGATTTGTGTCGCACAATAGGGGCACTTCATAAGCAGTCGATCCGGTTGTTAATTCCCTGAAAGAATTCTCAAAGAGCGTCAATCACTGAGCGAATGTCATTAAAAATAGCCACACCAGCAGAGCGTTTCAATGGGTACAAATACCACAATCGTACGATCTGTGGTCGCATCCGCAAAAGTCCTTATTGAACGACCAGGGTCGATTTCGGCGACACGTTCGGCCCATTGTTGGCATTAGCTGGTACCGATGGTACTGCTGGCGCTTGCGGATTTCCAGTTTGCCCCGTCTCGTTGGAATTTGGCGTCCCTGGTTTAACATTGACTCGTAGCGCTGACGGTCGTGGGCAGCCATTGCCCTGGAGCGTGAGGTACGACGCTAGACTCGGCGAAAGAGTCGAGAGTCCCCTGGGGGCCGGGCGGAAACGCTGCTATAATGCGGCGGTGACAAAGGACGAAGGTAAGTCTGATTTACGTTTGCAATCTTCGGAAGCACGATCGTTAATAGCTTTTCCCGAGTGATCCCGTGGGGAGGTGTGGCAACGTGCCGAAACCCAGATTGGTGCTGCACATTGCGACACAACAACCTCTTGCGATCTGTTGTGGTGATGATGAACAAGAAGAAAGCAGCCAGAGCGATCCGGATAAAATCTGGATGGACGAAAATTGCATTTACGTGGCGGCAATGCCGTTGACCGAACCTGTCGAGTTGACACGAGTACAGCGAGTTCCCCCTCGACGAATCACGGTGAGACCTGGAACAATTATCTTATTTAACCAATTCAGGAACCTGAACGAACTTCTGAGCGAACTGCCTAGGTTACGCGAACAGCTCCCGGCGCTGGAGGGAAGAGACGGGGTGCTCTCGTTAGCCGTGCCTAGCATTCGTCATCTGCAACTGAAACAACTTAGTCCTCTCAAGAAGTTCTCCAAATCGACCGGCTATAACGTTCATCTGACCGTCTACGATTGATACATGGCGTTGCTCGAGAACCCGCGAGTAATCCAGGCTGTGGATGCCGCCAAAGCGCTCCGTGAGACACTAAAGTGGCTCATAGCAGCCATCTCCGCTGTGGGCGCTGCGTTGCTTGCAGGCATGCAGTTTTCACGTATCGGAACACTGAATTCCTGGCGATTCGCAGTGGCAGTCGCTGGCATCGTGCTTTCGCTAGGGAGTGTGCTGTACGCGCTACGCGCTGTGATCCGTGTGCTGCTGCCGCTGGAAGCGGACCTGGCAGATGCGCGTGAGCCATACCTGACAAAGCTCAACACGATGCTTCAGAAAATGCTCAACGACAAGACGGCGTCTGTTGAATCGGTAACAAAAGAGTTCAATAACAACGCTGAGCGCCGCGCGGATATTGCTGAGAGACTTGCAAACGTTTCACAGGTTACAGAACGCTCGGCACTCTTAGAGGAAGATCACGAACGAGCTTATAACGAGCACAAGTATCGTGAAATATTGGACGCTGCCGCGGCGAGCTTTGCGTATTGGAAACTCCGCGATGCCTTCGATTCATCCTTAAAAACGCTTTTCAAATGCACTGCTGCTACCGCAATCGGAATCTTGTGCTTCGCGTGGGCATCGAGCCAGTGTTCGGAGGCGAGCACTTCTCCCGCAAATCTAACAATCAATCTTGGCCAACCAGGCAACGAGTTGGCTGCAAGTCAGGTTTTCCAGAAGCTCGGTGACGCTATTGGACCGTTCGAATCTGGAAGAACGGACCGGCTGGAAGGAGAGGTGGGTCCTGGAAAACAGAAAAGGCGAGAAATTTGTGAGGCAAGACTTGTAAAGGCTGTAGTAGAGAATGCTAAGGACAAACGGTTGAGATTATTGATGATTGTTGGCTCGGCAGATAAATTCGAACTCGCACCGTCGCTCAAGAGCATCTATGGCTCGAACGAGGGGCTCGCGCAAGGTCGAGCGGATCAGATTCTTCGCTGCATTTCGGGAAGCATTGGAAGTGAGATTTCGCTCACATCCATTCGGGGACCGAGTGTACATGGCAGCTCGGCAACGAGCGTCGCTACCCAGGGAGATCGAAGCGTTTCAGTTTACGGTATTTGGTAGGAGGATTCGAATCATCACGGGCAATAAAACGGAGTCGGATTGATGTTCTAATTCGCAGCTCTATTTTCGATTCGTTTTTCTGTCGCACTCCTGACACCTCACACCTGGTTATATCGTGCTCCTATCCGAACTCTCTGTTGCACTCGCACACGAGATGCTAGGGTGAGCCCCCTCTACCAAACTGTGAGGAGAACTCAATGGATAAGAAATTTGAGATGACCAGCGAGATCGTCGAGATTGATGGCCATCAGCTCTACAGGATTCGTGCGCTCCGGGATTTCTTGGATGTTCAGGCAGGAGAATTCGGGGGATTCGTCGAAAGCGAGGCAAATTTATCTCACGATGGAACTGCCTGGATTCGCGACGACGCCTGTGTCTGGCAGAACGCTGTGGTTAGCGGAGATGCATTGGTGTGTTACCAAGCGCGGATCAGCGGCAACGCGCTCGTCTCAGGAGAGGCGGTGGTATCCGCCAAAGCAAGAATTTGTGATAATGCCCGCGTGAGCGGCCGCGCCGAGATTTCCGAGAATGCCGAGATTTCTGACACGGCAGTCGTAACAGATGAAGCACGAGTCTTGGGGGCTGCTAAAGTTGGAGGTCAAGCGCAGGTCATACAACGCGCCATCGTGGCGGGCAATGCCACGATTGACGGCGAGGCCGCAGTCTCCGAGGATGCAATTGTTATAGGGCACGCTCAAGTATACTCAAATGCTCGCATCGGAGGCAGGCTGATAGTTTCAGGAGATGCGATTGTTCCGGGATCAATTTCTGCCATTCTTCAGCGTCCTCCCGCTAGACCACCGACTGGTCCCTCGCCTTAGAGCCAGTTAAGGGAAATTTGCGCTTGCCAGTCTCAGCTTTCCGGTCTTCGTGTCAGGAGGACGCGAAAGAGGAGGTATATTTTCGGTCCTTTTCGCCTTTTCCGTGGGTCATGGCGCTATGGCGGTGCGTGATACCGGCCTCAGCGTTGATGGCGGTGGTAGCTTCGGTATGACTCGGGTGTCGGGTTCCGGCTCAACCGCCGCCGGTGGCGCCACTTGCCTTTCGTTCCTGTCGAGATCAAGCGCGGCGGCACCCGCCTGCACGAAGCGCAGCGAAGGAAGGCGGGGATACCGAGCCCGAGGGCGCAGCCCTTGCCCTGGAGCGTGAGGTACGCCGCTATACTGAGCCTAACAATCGAGAGGCCCGTGGGGCGACTGACACTAAGGAGAGACAGAGCTACCGAGTCCGCGCACACAGGTGGTGCCCTTCGTCGGCCAAGAACATTCGGAATATATCGCGTATCTGCGGGATTGCCACATGAGCGACGCGGCGTGGAGTCAGGAAGTGCGTTGCTGCGAGAACGCGAGAACAGAGGAGGATCATTATGAAAGACAAGAAAGTAATCGTGATCGCGGCCATTGGTTCGTTATCATGCGCATTTTTCACAGGATGTACCGGAAGTTCGTCCAGCCCAGCGGTCCGATCTGTCACTGCACCCGTAAACGCTGCGCCCTTAAATGATCGTTTACGAGAGCACGCAGATGTGGACGGCCAGTTACGAGCGTACAACCTCAACCTGCGATTTGACAGCGCCACCGCTGATAAAGTTCGGCAAGCCATACTCGATGCTCGGAGTTGGACGGATCGGCAAGTAGCTCCGAACTTCCCAGATTTCGAGACAGAATTTAGGGTGTCACAAAAGCCCGGCTCCGAGTTTCCGGGCGACGGCGTTACTGACATGAACTTTTGCAATGATCTGGATTCAGGAACCTGCTTGTGGAGGACGCCAGACATGGGTGGGATTCACCTAAAGATCGGTTTCACGGTGATGGACTCACATGGAACGTGGATTTCCCCTCAACGGCGGCTTACCTATTGCGATGTTTGGGACAAGTCGATTCCGGCCAAGGAGTTGCCCGTTATTGGCAAGTGGTTAACGTGCAAGATTTACGATGAAAACAGCGAAGGGCGGGGCCGCGAATGGCCGGTCTATCGCCCTTGACTGAATGGTTATAAGAACTCGGGTTGATCGCCCTGCGCGTGGCGGCTCCATCAGCGTTTGCCCGTCTAGCTAGCAGGCTGCGGAAAACTCCGTTTTGCGCTGAGGCAAAATGGATACCTGCGCTTCAAGGGCGATTTACGGCTGCAGCAGCGGAATACACAATTGGGTAGAATGCGGTACCCTCAGCAGCAGAGGGAAACAAATATGAAGGAACCCGGACTGGATAACCGCCACCGCGACAAGGCTCGGCCAAAAGCTGGCGAGATTCAGCAAAAACGCGGCGATACGCTCAATAAGAATCTTCCGGCGCCCATTCCTCAGTTCTCGCCGAACGCGAAGTTAAGCACGATGAGGAAAGAAACTGGAAAGACTAGCGTGGAGGACGTGAGACGCGCTGCGAAAAGAGTCTGACCAGACGACTAAAGATATGCGGGGCATTGGCAAAGCACGATAGTGATGAGTTTGCTCGGCGGCAGAATTGGGGCCGAAAGCGCGGCGCTGCCGGAGCGAGGTACGTTGGGGAGGGACATCTGATGAGCGCCTCACAACCTGCACCGACGCCAGCGGAAGATAGCACAGCATTGTGGCTGCTGAAGCGACGGCACGAAGAATTAGGCACTATGTTCCGGGCGGCCTGGGACAATTACATTAAATTCTATACAGTGTTTCTGACTTTCAGTGTGGCTGCCATGGGGTGGCTGCTTTCGCGCGAGGGTCCTGGTCCTGTCCCAAAGAATGTTGATCACGTGGTCGCTATCGTTTTCATCGCTCAGAGCGTCCTGACCGCTATAACAAGTGCTTCAATTGCAACTTATTCTCGACGGGTGGGACGAGAATACGCGGAGATAGAAAAGGAACTGCTCGGCCCTTCACAGGCGCCCTCCGCGCTCATTGGCACTGAGACGATTCCCATAAAGTTAGCGTTGTGGGCCGGATGGGCCAACGCGGCTGCGATGATTGGAATGAGCTATGCATGGGCCTATATCGGTTTGCGAACCGCATGAATAGACCGCCGCGATTCACCCTGCCCCAGGTTCTTTGGTTTTCTCTGCGGGAAGAGCGCAACCGGGGTGCGGCGGGGATCGGAGGGGGATCACCCGCCTGGTTGCCCGAGCACTTGCGAGGGCAGAGAAACCGAAAACCACGAAGCGCAGCGAAGGAAAGCGGGGACACCGAGCCCGAGGGCGCAGCCCTTGCCCTGGAGCGTGAGGTACGCCGCTCTACTCCGCTAAAGAAGTGAGAGGCCCTGGAGCGGCCGGACGAATGGTGAGCGGGATTGTAAAACGAATGTCAAGAGGCTATCCTAGCTACCCGTTGACAGGTGGTCCTTCACTTCTCGCTGCTAACACCCAACAACTGACCAGTCAGACTTGTGACCCATCCAATACCGAAGAACATATAGGACAATACTGTGTAAGCCTTGTACCTCTTGTCGCTTTCCTGCACGGTCGATTCGAGATGCGACACGACCGTCTTTGTCAAAGTGGCGGCATTGTGAGAAATTTGATCGATCTTTGGAGGAATGGTAACCATCTCGCTGGCAAAGTCGTTATACTGCTGCGACACTTTAGGATCCTTCGGAGTTTTAAGGAACGCCGGAACTAAGGTCGATTCGCGATTCTGTAAAGACTTGATTTCCTCTGTTACTTGGAGGCACTGTGCGTAGAAGCTGACTGCGTTGTCCTTGTCAGCTGCATCTTGCGGTATCTTCGTGATGAGGCTCGCAAGGGTGACGATGTATTCCGATACTACTTGGACACGAGTCTTATTTGTTTCAAGTGCGGTTGATATCTTGTCTTCCGCAATTTGCGACTGCCCCCTGCCTTTGTCATCTATCGCCAGTAACAGCAGGCTAACTTTATATTGCGTCTGGTTCACGTCACCCTCGATGAAATTGATGGGGGTTTGCGTCAGGTAGAAGGATCGAGCGGTGTTCAGCGAGTCGTTTACATCTTTCATTCGGTCGCTCAGAACGTCTTTGACCACAAACGTTGCGAGGACGATTCCAGCCCCAACGATCGAGATCGTTCGAGATAACATAGGATATGTGCGCTTCATGCGTAGGCTACCTCAAGGCCGTATGGTAGCTGGATTCCCCGACACAATCGACGCAGCCTGAGGCAGCGCCGCTCCCTTAGCGGATACTTCTCGTGATTTTCATACGTCGCTCTTCGGGGATAAGTACTGCTGCCGGTGAAAATGTCAGACTTTAGCGGCTAAAGACGCTCCCGTCTGTACGGCAGTCGTGATTGCTGTTATCACCCCTCCAATGTCGCCTATGTGTTTAACCGCTGCGCCGAGAGCAGTCTGTTGTGTCTTCATCTGAGCGACCAACGCCTGTACGCTAGGGTCGTTGTCGTTAAAGATTTTGTTTATGCAGTTGGTGTAGTTGGCCTCGCAAGCTGCATACTGGGCATTGATCTGATTCTCCTTGCCGGCATCGCCGTTACACGCTTCCAACAATTTAGGAAGATTGGCGGTGAGAAAATCATATTGATCTTGCAGGGCCTGCAAAGCGGCTGTCATTAAAGTTCCTCCATGTCAGTTCTTGGATTTCTTGGCGCTCGGCGCGGTCGTCGAACTGGCGCCCGCGGCAGGAGCCGTGGTCGCCGATGCGGGGAGGTATGTGCTGACGGTGTTGATCCAATTTTCGACCGTAGTCAACATTACCGGCGCTCCTCGCGACGGCATGCGGCCTTCCGTCGCCAGCTGGTGCATGCGTGTGCCCATATCCGTGATCGCCTGGAGCATGGCGGCCGACGCTTTTTGGTGCGCGGCGTCCAGCGTCTGGGTTGTCTCGTCGATCTCAGCCTCGGCGGCGGCCTGGAGCGGGGCCGCGTCGGACTTCGAGTTCAGCTTCCCCGTCAAGCCGAAGGGCTGGAGCGCGGGGCCGAGAACCGATGTTTCATCGACCCAATTTTTCTCGATGCTGTATTTCGCAAGGCTCGCAGCCTTGGTGAGGTAAGTGTGATAGAGCGAGTCGTAAGCACCCGACTCCTCCTCGTTGGAGAAGAGGCCCTTCAATGCATTGACCGTTGCATCGAGCGCCGGGGCGATCTTTCTTTCTTCGTGCTCTTGAATCAATGACACTATCAGTTTCCCCGCGTCTCCTATTGCGGAAGGTATAGGTATCGGGCTGCCGGCCGGCGATGGGAGCGCCTTGAGGGTATTGAGCTCCGAGGCCAACTTCGATGCAGCATCGGATACATCAGTCGGAGCTGTAGAACCAGTTAGGTTCGAGAAAGCAGTGGAAACGTCCTGCAGGGCCTTGGCGAGATCAGAACGTTTCTGGAGTTCCGATAGTGTTGTATTTAAAAGCGTACGATTTGAGTCTGGGAAGGGGAGTATGTCTGCGTGAGGAAGCAGGGTGTTCTGCAAACCACCGAGCGTTATAGTGGCGGTGGTGACTTGCGATAACGTACCATAATAGTTTGCTAAATCGGTGGACGTTGTCGCCAATTGCTTCGCTGCCGCCTTAGCGTCGTCAGACGTTTTGCAGGACGACAAGAAGATCAAGCAAAGCAGAAGCGCTAGGTAGCGGTGGAGACGATGTGGGCGCTTCATTAATCCTCCAGGCCCTTTGAGTGTCTTAAAACACACAAGGAGGTTCCGTGCTTAGCTGGATGGCGGCGCAGCCGACAGTCATAGGGGGGGCACTCAGCAGAACAAGCAGGAGACAAGTACACGAATCTCAGTCGAGCATTGAGCGTCATGATTCACCCTCGGTTACGGCATGTATGCGGAGGCCCCAGTATTTCGCCGGAAAGCATCCTCCCTTAGGGAGCAGCGGCCTGGGGTGCACTCGGCGCAGTCGTATCCTGCGTCACCAGTTTTTTACCGAGATAGGCGCCGTGCCCAAGCCCCATCAGAACCATCAGCGCGCTGTCTATGTCCGGCAGCGACGAATAATCACGCTGATGGATTTTGCTGGCAACTGCAATCAGATACGTCGCTATGGCGATGAATGTCCAGGCAATCATCTGGCCTTTTGAAAGGTCGGGAACTCCCGAATCGTCTTGGAAGATATCAGCGAAGCTTGACGTACCGCTGGTCGCGGTTTTTTTCGCTATGCGCCCAGTTGAGATGTAGCTGACCGTAATGCTTTTCGCCGCCGCCGCGCTGATGACGCTCATCCCCATGGCGGTCAGGACATTTTTTGGTATTTCATTTATAGCGTCGAAGTGGTGGGACTCGACCTTCAAAGAATAGATCGCCGCATAAGCGAAAACCACCGCGGTCGTCCATGCAAAGAACTGAAACTTGGAGGTGCTGGGCCGTCCATCGTTTCCTTCATAGAGGGCGCCAATCTTTCCCCCAGAAGCCATTTTGTAAAGCAACCACAGAAGAAAAACAGTACCAACACCCACTGCATAAGGAACGAGACCTTGCGTTTGCATAGATCCTTGCCTTCCTTCGGAGCACCTTGGAGCCGAGCTCCTCGAAATGCAGACTTCGTGTCAACTATCGAACCAATGAATTCGGTCCCAACCGCTCGACCATCACCCAAAGATCTTCCGCAGTGTCGCGACGGAGACATGTGGCCAACTGAAATTGAGTTTTCCTTGATCCGAAACGGGCGGCGGTGCCGTTGACGGGATCAGGACTGCCGGAAAATTCAAAAAGACGAACTGGGCGTATTGGAGCTGCATGAAATGAAGCCCGATCTTAGGCGTAACCTTCTCGATCCAGAAAGTGGCGTAGACCAGCGCCGAATCCGCGTTGGTGACGAGGAAGGGAAGATTTTCGATGCCGCCGGAGGAGTCGGCTATATTGACCGCGACCGTGGGGCCGCCTGCCGGTGGGGCGGTCGGCGGCGTCGTGAAAAATGTGAGGGGCGTCTGGGTGGCAATGTTGATGGCCGTTCCTTCGAACGTGCAGCCCTCAGCGACCTGCTTCTGAATGGTCTGTTGGAGGAGCACGATCGGATCGTTGAGAAGCTGTTGCGTGATGGCGGGAGGGAACACCGGGGGGACGTTGCCCAAGGGGGTTCGCGGGTTCGTGGAAGAAGCCGGGTTGGTGAGGGTGTATTGCGTGAAGCCGCCGCCGGGAGCCGACAGCAGCTCTGAAGATCCCGCGGCACGGATGATGGTGGGGGCCGGGGGCGCGGGTATGGCGACGGGAGTGGTGTTGAAGGAAGGGAATATGGAAAAGGCAGGAGTACCGGCGCCCGTGGGGGCGCCGAGTGTTGGGGCACCTTTGAAAGGAACGGCAGAACCGCCGGCCAGCAAAGCGTTGCCATGGGGAATGGAGCCCATGCGTGCAACGATTTGGCCTCCTGCGGGAGGATTTTCAGGAGGCTGGGTGGTAGGGTCGTGCGTAACCCAGATGCCCGGCTCGATGTGGAGCGCTCCGCCGGTCGTGGCGTCACTTATTTTTTGCAGATAGGTCAATCCGAAAAGTTCGAGGTCCTCCTGAAAAACGCCGCGATTAGGGATGGATGAAGAAATGGGCTCAAAGCGTAGCGTTTCGTGAGTCAGATTGAGTTCAAGAAACAAGTTGGCAGCCGGAGGGCCAAAGAAAGGCCTTGCGACGAGGTTGAAGCCTTCCCCGTGCCAATTGCCTGCCAGATCTTTGAGAAGGCCCAATTGTTGCAGAACAGTAGCGTTGTCTGGGCTGATGCGAACGGATGGAATTACTTTGGCGGGCATGACGGACTCCTTAGGCGATGTACTTTAGGGGCCCAACTGCTCTGCTTAGGGGGAACCGGGTAAATCAGTAATCGGTCAGCGCATTAACTACGGAGTCCGCCGCAGTGTACGCCACAATACAAATCACATTGCACAAATCGACATAATGTCACAAGAACCGAAATAGCCTCTCGCCGGGCCGTGGGTAGTCCCGTAATAATACCTTTACACTCTAGGAGTTATGAGCGGATGGCTCGCGAACCATGCGCGAGGCCACTTAGTCGCCAGATGGCTTGCGCTGTTACATAATCCGTACAAGATACTTCGATCTACCTTCTAGACACATCGAAAGCTCGTCGGCTCGAAGGAGTCAACGCAGATCTTGCGCTGTTATCATAGTCAATGTATCAGCGCGCCACGCCTAGTCGAGTGCGCATGATCTCCCAACATATTTAAGTATTTAAGCTTATTTAAGCTTTTCATCGCTTTCCTCCTTTCGAAAACACTCTCTGCCGCGTTTCGCTATCGGTTGTACAACTTCGACAAACGTCTCGTTTCCAAATTAAGTAATGAGAGAGTTCTAAAAGCTCTATTGGTCGAGAGACACTAGGGCGTGTTCACACTAAATCAACAAATCTCGGGTAAGATGCATGACATGGAGATTACTGCCGAGCAGTATGAGCGAATTCAAGATTGCTTGCCGGTGCAGCGCGGCAATGTGCGCCACGAGAATTTGGTCTTGTTGAACGCGATCCTCTACGTGGCCGAGCACGGATGTAAGTGGCGCGGATTGCCCAAGCGGTACGGCAATTGGCACAGTAGCTATGTGGGCATGAATCGCTGGGCCAAGAAAGGCGTCCTGGATCAGGTGTTTGCCAAGTTGCAACAGGAGCAAATTCTGCGCATCAAGATCGAGGCTTTCAGTTTGGACTCGACTTCGGTGAAAGTGCATCCCGACGGAACTGGGGCTTTAAAAAAACGGACCGCAAGCCATCGGGAAATCGCGCGGGGGATGGAACACCAAGATTCATCTGGTTGCCGCGAATGCTCGAACGGCAATAATTTTCTGCCTGTCGCCCGGAGAAGCGCACGATGCTCCGGTGGGTCGGCAATTATTGCTGGAGTTGGGTCCGATGCCGGTCGAAGTTCCGCTGGTGATGGATCGGGCCTACGAAAGCGACGAGACACGGCAACGGGTGCTGGAAATGAACATGATTCCGGTGGTTCCACCGAAATCGAACCGGCGCGAACCTTGGGAGTATGATCGCGAACTTTACAAGAAGCGGAACCAAGTGGAGCGCCTGTTTCGGCGACTGAAAGGCTTCCGCCGCATTTTCTCGCTGCCTGCGCAGTGTCTTGAGTTCGTCAAAGCAAGGGGCGCATTGCCGGACGTGAGTGAGCAGTTGGGAGAATCGAACATCGGCGGGACTCTTGGAGAGTTCGAGAAGCGCCTGCTGTCCGGGGCAGCCGACGCGCTGAGGATTCGGGAAGTCCTGGTGCACCACTCGATCGAATGCGTCCAAAAGCTCTTTTTCGGAGGTCTCCAATTTGCGTTCCCGTAAGCAGAATCCCACGATCTAGGAACGCTGTCGATGAAAATCGTCGTTGCAACTCCCTTGTGTCGCCGGCCGGCTACCATCGTTCGAAAAAGTGCAATCCGCCGTGAGACACATTCCGGTTTCGCTGCCATATACAGGTAGAGGAGGGGATGTTGGTTTGGCTTTCATCATCCTCGAGTGACATGGAAGAACTGGGTCGAGCGGTCAAGCGGCGCACGTTCCGTTGGCCAGGCGCAGCGCGTGAATTGGTAAGGGATTATCTGAGATCGAGAAAGCGAACGGACTCCGGGCCGGAGGGCCCGATCGCGTTGAGAGCCCTGATCACTCAAGTTGCTGCCATCTCGGGAAATCCGCGGAGCGCCTGTTGGAGGTTCGTGCGGCAGCGGGGGATCAGGTCAAAGCGCAGCTACCGGCCCTGGACAAAACTCGAGCAGCAGAAACTGCTGGACCTGATCGCCGCATATTCCCTGGAGGAAGTCACGTTGCAGTTGCGCCGTTCATCCACCTCGGTGCGCTCCATGCTGCACCGGCTGGGGGCGAACGCCCGCATGGGACAGGACTGGTTCACCAAGCATACCCTCGCCGCAGCGCTGCACGTCCGCACCGATGAGGTGCAAAAGTGGATCGACCGCGGCTGGCTCAAGTGCCGGATCGTCTCGGGCGACGGAGTCGAGCGGCAGCTGATTGACGCCGACGATTTCTGCGATTTCTGCAAGCGACACCGGAAAGAAGTGGTGGGAAACCGGCTTAACGTCGACCGGCTCAATTTCCTGCAAACCTTTGTCTTTCCCCCCAGCCATGCGGAACTCCTGCCGGTCCGGAGCGCCAAGAAAGAACAGGAAGCGTACGAAGAGCAGAGGAAAGACGAGCAAAGGAAGGACGAGGAAAGGGATACCGAGGCGGGCAGGGAAGAGTACGAAGGCCAATTGGGGGCGACGGCATAGTTACAAGCCGCCGCTCGACCGGTTGCCGTCGGGAACGGCGGCTTGTCCCCCTCAATGCACGGTTCAAGACGCTTTCTGCTGGACGTAGTGAAAACGTTCTCGCGAGATTTCGTCTAACTGGCGGTACAAGGCCGTGATTGTTTCCGAGCGCGAGTGATACTCGTCGAGGTCCTCTGAGGTCAAAGACGATTGCTTGCGCAAGGTATCGATCTGGATCGCCACCAGATGTTCGACCTGGTGCTTGATGCCGAAGGCTGGGTCCGTCATCATAACCACCTCCAGCCGGCATTTTACCCAAACCGTGATCGCCGTGTTTTCCACAAACTGTGACGTCACGTTTCATCTCTACGATCCAATCGCATGGATTCGAAACATAAAGATCGAATCTGCCGGTCGGACCGGTCCCGTTCCCACCCATATAATTTCTTTGGTATGGCCGATCGCATTGCATGTTCGTGTGTGACCTGCCCGCAATGTGGCAGTTGGGTTGTCCTCCGTTTACAGCAAGAGCTGGGATCAGACCAGTCAAAAATCAAATTGTCGTGTCCAGCGCCGGATTGCGGCAAGAATTTTGAAATCGACTGGAAGGAGCCACGGACCTTTGATTTGCCGATCTCATTGTTTGAGCGTGGCCACTTCTATCGTTCTGAGGTGCAGGAGTAGGGAAGCAGGGAATGGAAAGGCGGCTCTCGTCGATTTCCTAAGCCTTCAAAATGGATTTGAGTGCCGGAACCCTGATTCCCAGAGTCTTTGCCGCTACGCAGCAGCTTCTGGATCTTGAAAGGAGCTGTTTCTGAGCTTCGCGGCGGTTTCCTGCCGGTGTTTGGACTGGTGCGGCCAAAAACTTCGCGCGACTCGGGGAGTCCAATCAGGGTAAGCCAAAATACCTCAATCTTCTGCGGAATCCAGCCTGCGATGACCGTTGGTGCGGTGAATGAAAGCCGAATCGCAGTCGCTGTTGGGTGCAGCGCGACCGGCACGATGCCGCGCGCACTATGAGACGCGCGCTCATCGAATAAACCCAATGCCAATTTTCAGCGGGACTGGGAAAGGAGCTAGCGCCTTGTCCCGGCTGCCGCTGCTTTTGCATTCCGAAATTGATCGATCTCAACAGACCCATCAGGGAAAGTCGCGGTTATCTTCAGTTCTCCCCCCATTGCTCTAATGAAGTCTTGGAGCGTGCTGACATACATATCCGTGCGACGTTCCAACTTCGAGACAGCGGCCTGATTGACTCTAAGCAAGCGGGCGAGGTGTACCTGAGTAAGGTCGAGGGCCTCTCGTAGTTCGTTCAGCGGCATTTTAGAGCGATATTTCTCTGCCAGCGCGTGAGAGCGTGCTCGGGACTCGGGGGACATTTTGTCTCGAAGAATTCTGAAATTCTTTGCCATACGTTTCATCCTTTGACTCGCATTCCATTTTGTGTCGCAATTCAATCTGCTATTTCTTCTTCTTGCGTCGCTTGTTCTTCTGGTGCTCGCCCTCTCGCTCTTTTTTCTGTCTTTCTTCTTGTTCTTTGTCTTCCCGTTCGAGTTTTCTCAAATGCTCATCGAACATGTCATCCGCGATCGGCACAAACCGGTCGTACCAGCCAGGATCGTCGGTCTTGTCTCCCCCCAGCAACAACAAGGCGATGCGACGAGGGTCGAACGCAAATAATACTCGCAAATATTCCTTGTCTGAGTCACCACCCAACTGCCCTCTCAATTCCTTCATGTTCTGATGCCGGGATTGATGAACCCGGTCTACGTGGGGGCGTCCGAGCGTCGGCCCGCGTTCCTCAAGAAGTTCGACGCCCGCGTTAATCTCTTCCTGCTCCGTTTCCGAGAGGTCGTCCCACCAAGCCTCGAACTCATCGGTGAACTCGACATCCCAAGCCATGGCCAGTAGTATGCCATACATGGAATAGTCTGTCAATGGAATATTGCGATGGTGGCCTTACGGCGGGAATGAAACCGGTGTGGAGCAAATGACTTGCGGGCAAAGAGGGCTTGAATACATCAGACTTTTCGAACGCCTCTGTTGAGGTAGAGAGCATCCCGGAACTGGTATGAAGCACCAACCGCCAAAAGCAACCAGCGCTGCCCAAAGCGAAATAGTGCCTGACCTCAAAGCCGTCGAATATCCGTAGACCGCCAAATGCACATAAACGATAAGCCTTCGTCTGCCGGTTCAGATCAATTGGCATTGTGGGTCGGAGTACGCTCATGGAGACCCGAGCAACTGATCGTCCAACGGCGATCGCCGTCGACGCGGATGCCCGTCTCGGGATGGCGACTGGAAGTCTCGGAATTCCAGCTTGTGGATCTTATCGATGTTCAGGATCGGTTCTGAGTTCTAGCCGGACCATCAGAACTTAAGTCGACTCGGGTAGAGCAGTCGTCCGTTTCCGTCGAAGATCAGCTTAAACACCTCATCGAAGTATGCGTCAACGAACTTTTGCGCTTGGTCTGTTCCGTCGGACACCCACTTGCGCCACTGCTTGCGAATCTTCCGGTACTCCGACTCGTAGTATGTATTAAAAGCCTTCTGGATCTTCTTGTTCGGCATTTTCGTGTAGAGACTTATGCCGACGAGTCGGTCGATGTCGTTATTTGACAGTCTCCACTTGTGGACGTGGCTCCCGCGCATCTCGACGCCCTTCCTCATCGCCTCAATCACCGAGTCATTCAGTGCCTTGCATGCAGCCTTAATGCTGTCCAATCGCGGGTCTCTCTTGTATTGGCGCTCGATGAACTTGAGGAAGCGCAGCAGCCTTTCCTGCAAGATGTAAAACTCGTTGAGGAAGGCTTCGACGTGGAACTGGAGGTGGCGGTGCTTGGCGACCTTAGCCTCAGGATAAGGGAACTGCTTCATGTAAAACTCGATGTCCCTCATCGTGTCGATCGTCATTTGAATCTCAGAGACGTAGTACGTGAACAACTGATGGCAGTTCTTCCGTCCTGTCCTTTTGCCAGGAGGCATGGGAGGGCCGAGTTCGAAGATGTGCTTGTGGACCTCGTCCATCAGCAGCTTTGCCTTTCTCTTCGACTTCAGCCAGCGGACCATCTCCGGAAGTCCATCGTTCATGAGAGCGGTCTGGAACTTGTCCAGCCCCTTGAGCGACGAGAGCTTTAGTGTTCGCATTGCGGCAATCTTACTCTGCCCGCCACTGATTCTTCGGCAGCTTCTCCTTGGTTCTCATTCTGGTTGTCATCGAGAAGAGGTTCGAGCACAACGAGGCACAAAGGAGGGCGGGTCGGACACCGTAAACCCCTTCGGAATCAGAGGGCACAAGGAAGCCGCGTGGTTTGAAGAGGTTCACCTCGCCTCGAAACTGGATTGTGTCGGGTTAAGGCGCAACCGGCTTCTGCCGAGCCTGCTTAACCTCAATCATGAGAGCACCCATGAAGAAGACAGAACCGATCAAGCTGTATCTAATTGCTGAGTTCGAGACGGCATCAAGTATGGAGGAAGCGCGGAAAAGGCTGGATGTGTTCCGCGAGTCGGTCATGCCATCTGAGAACTATGGAATCACGCTGTATGAGGATCCGGATCGCTACACAGCCTAGAGTCGTCAAAAGATGATCGGTATCACGGGGCATCAGGGGTTGTTTGCAGCAGGTGCGGCACCGGACAAGGCACGGCTTAAGGGCTGGCATCCTAGCACTGGCTCTACGGAAAAACGAAGCTGGCCCACTACCACGTAATGGGGATGACTTTCGCTATATGTTCGCCTATGATAGCGTGCGTGACAGACTTGGTGGGGCTTCCCGTGGCCTGGGTGGTGAAATGCAAGAAATGCGGTTGCACCGTCACCTGCCGAGCCATCGACTCTCAACGAGAACATGCTGAACCGGAGAAGGCCGAGCCGGCGCCCAACGATGCGGTGATCGTGACCTGCTCGTGTTGTTGGACCGCGTACCGCTACAGCCCGAGTGAGGTCTCCAAAGGTCCACCAAGTCCCAGCCGGACGTGCGCTGCGAAGGGGAGCAGCATCAGCCCAGACACCAATAACAATAATAAGGAGGCGAAGAATCCCAGTTCGGTTCTGCTGATCGCGGCCTCGCTGATTGCGGCGGTTCGGCTGAACCGCGAGGAGATCAAGTCGTCTCCTGCGGTCTATTCGAAGATTGCCGACAGCATTCGTCTGGCCGAGATGATTCAGGCAAGGTTGCGAGGTTAGGAGAGGCCATGATGGGGCGACTGAATGGATGCGCTTTCCGGCTGCGGCAAGAGCTGATTGCCTGCAATCATGACCATGCCCGGCGAATGGGTCTTGCATACGTGACGAGTCGTGG
>Ga0335073_10002365_pt1 | contig 25767 bp, 15 predicted proteins | sample Lox_Sample_22_FD_207093 | JGI IMG/M metagenome (GOLD analysis project Ga0335073, IMG submission 207093) | Soil microbial communities from Loxahatchee National Wildlife Refuge, Florida, United States - Lox_Sample_2.2 | ecosystem: Environmental > Terrestrial > Soil > Wetlands | place: USA... | reverse complement strand
TCGCCTTTCACTAAGCGGTAGCCCGCCGCCCGGTTGGGAACGATGTCGGCCTCGCTGATGATTCGCGTCGAAGTCATTCCAAGCGGTTGAAAAATGTGTTGCTGCAGAAAGTCTCCGTAGAATTCGCCGGTCACGCGGTGAATCAGAATACCGAGGGTGACATAGCCAAGATTGCTGTAATCCCACTTTGTGCCGGGAGGATAGGCAAGGGGAATTTTTTCGATCAGCTTCAGTTCCTCGTCTTCGGTCCAGTCCTTGCGGAAGTCGAAATCCTTCGGATAATCTCCAAACCCTGCGGTGTGGCTGAGCAAGGCGCGGACGGTCACGTCTTTCCATGTGGCCGGAGCGCCGGCAAAATATTTTGTGAGGGGATCATCGAGACCGATTTTGCCTTCCTCGACCAGCATCATGACGGCGGTCGCGGTGAATTGTTTCCCGATTGATCCCGATTGGAAGACGGTCTCGGGCTTTACGGGCACCTGCAATTCCACATTGGCCAGGCCGAATCCTTCCGCTCGAATGATCTTCCCACGCCGTACTACCAGCAACGCCAAGCCAGGAATGTGCTGGCGATGCATTTCCGACTGTACGTAGTCGGTGACGGCTGCCGTGGTTGCAGCATTCTGTGCTGGGGTGCGAATGGCGCCAAACAAAAGAATCACTCCAGCGAGCGCGAATCTATGAAGGCGTATTGTCGCCATGGCTGACTTCCAATTTCGAAACATTAATCAGAGCCCGGGTCCGCCGACGGATTCTTGGTTCCGTGTTGCCGTCGCAGCGCGTAGTACTCGTTGATCGGGCGGTCATCGGTGAGAGCGGGGGTTCGCGGGGAAGCATTGATCAAGGCCTCAATCGGCCGCTCCTGCACGATGAGGGCGCTAATCCGAACCCGCGCGGGTAATGGGGCCGACTCTCCGGGAACGTAATCCCATTCGGTCAAATCAGCGATTGCGCTCGCCGGCATGTGCTGCAGCAACTCCTCGGGAGAACGGTTGGGGATGGGCTGGTCGCTGGCCAGGAAGTGAAACCCGAATTCGTCAGGAAACGCCCGCACATATGGAAAGGAGTCGTGCAACGAACGTGCTACTGCCGAGACATCCACCGGATCGTCTTCGACGGTGGTGGGCAGCCACTGCTGCAGAATTCCTCCCGGGCGCAGGCGGCGCTTGGCCACTCGATAAAACTCTTCGGAATAAAGCAGGCTGGAGGCCGCGGCTCGCAACGGTGGCGGTGGGTCGATGGTGATGACGTCATACGAGTCGCTGGTGCGTTCGAGGTAGCGGCGTCCATCATCGATCACGACGTGCGACAGCGGCGACGCCAGAACCTCAGGCCCGTCGCTGTGATAGTAACTGAACAATCGCGGGACGCTGGGCACAAGTTCGACCGCGGTCACAGGAATGCCCCATGAGTGAAGAGAGCGAAACGTCGTCCCCATGCCGAAACAAATCACCAGAGCGTTTTGTGGCGGACGGTCGAGAAAGGCCAGTGGAAGATGCGCCATGAGTTTGGTGATGGGCGTCAGGTTGGTCATGCCAAATCCGTTGACGAGAAGCTGCTTGTCCATCCCCGAGCCAGTGGCGATGACCGTTGCCGTCGAATCACGAAGTACTCGTCCATCGGCGTAGGCTTCTTCATAGCCTCTGCCCCAAGTAATCAGCACCGCCACAAGCGCCAGCGAAGTGTAGATCGCAATCCGGATCGCGGGCCTGGTTTTCTGTGCAGGGCGTAGCGGGGCAAGCCCGACAATCAGCCACGGTAAGGTGAGCACGCCCAGGGTCCATCGTTCGCTGATAAAAGGCAGGAGCACGAATCCGGCGAGCAACGGCCCGAGGATGCAGCCAACAATATTGGTCGCATAGGCCGCGCCGGCTTTGCCCGGATTACCTTTCGAATAGCGATCGACCAGCATCGGAGTGATAAATCCGAGGATGCCGGTGAATGGCGCGACGCCCAGAAGCAGGCGTGGCATGCGCGCCATCTGAACGTCAGGGTTGGCCCCAATGAGCGGCAACAATGCACACAACGCCAGCAAGCTCCACAAAACCGGGTTCTCCAGTTTCTCGCCCGAACTGCCCCGGCGATAGACGAAGGAGCCAATCAGCGTGCCGGTAAGATAAACGCCGAGAATCGAAGCGAACGAGTACACCACAGTTCCGTAATAAGGAGTGTAGGAGCGCACCCAAACGACCTCCATGGCCATGGAGGTGAGGCCGCTCAGGAAAAGGAGCAAGAGGATTTTTGCCCCGCCGGAAAGCGGACCTGGCTGAGCAGTATCGGAGGATGTCTGAACGGAAGCCGGCAGTTTCGATTTTCGAGACAGCGCAAACGCCGAGAGAGCAATCAGGCAGTTACAGGCGACGCCGATCTTGAGGGTCTGGCGAAATCCGTAAAGTTCAATCAGGAACAGGGGCACAATGGTTCCGACGACCGCTCCGCCGACGTTGGCCATGTAGAGATAGCTGAAGGAACGCCGCGACTCGGCGGGAATCGTCTGCGCGATGGAGCACATCCCGATCGGAACCGTTGCGCCCATCAAGGCACACCAGGGAACCAGCGAACCGGCGACCCAAAGTCCGGCGACGAAGTAGTAGGAGAAGGAAGAAGACAATCCGGAACTTTCCAGAATGTGGCGTCCCCATAGTAGTTCGAACGGTACGAGGATGCCCGACGCGCCGATGAGCAATTCGGTCAGCGCATAAAAACGCAGAGCGACGAACCGGTTGGCCACATCAGGAGTACGAAGCCATCGACCGCTCGCCCACGAGCCCAGTCCCAGGCCGGCCATGAAGACGGAAAGCACGATCGAGACCATCGCTGTGGTCACTCCAAATTGCGCCATGGAGAGCCGCAGCCAAATCAGTTCGTACAGAACACTACAAAATCCCGATATGAAGAAAAAAATGAAATACCAATTCATGAGCCCTGTACCCTCGAGCGGTTCCAGTCGTTAATGTCTCGCAGTTAGCCCATGAGTGTAGAGGGATTGGATCGGTACAGCAAGTTCGGCAGTGTTAGCATGGACTGGATCCATTGCCGAGGGTCTCCCAAAAAGAGTGAGCACCGATTCGACCGAATCATCGCTAGAGTCGTCTACGCAGCACCATCGGAAGCAGCCCATCAGTGTCCTCTTCGTCCTGGCGCTGATTGGCGTCATTTACATTGGGTCCGCTTTTGCACCCGGCCTGCAGGATGATGCTGATTCAACCCACGCGGAAGCGGCCCGCGAAATGCTGGCCACGCACGACTATGTGACGCTGAAGATCAACGGGAATCGCTATCTGGAAAAAGCGCCGTTGATGTATTGGTTAATCGCGCTCAGTTATTCGGTATTCGGAGTGAACGAATTCGCGGCGCGCTTGCCGACGATTCTGGCCATGCTGATGCTGGCGGCGCTGGCGATGATCTGGGCGCGGCGGGCGTTCGGAGGGCGCGCGAGCATCTACGCCGGATTATTCGTCGCCACTTCCGCCGGATACTATCTGTTCACTCGCATTCTGATTCCGGAAGCAATTCTCAGCCTGTTCATCGCATGCTCGTTCTACTTTTTCCTGACCGCACTGGAGGATGAGATCGCCTGGCGCTGGTATGCGGGATATGCTTGCCTGGCGCTCGCCGTGCTGACGAAAGGCCTGCTCGCTCTCGTCGTAGTGGGCATTGCGATGTTGCTGTATATAGCCGTGAGCGGCGAGTGGAGGTCCTGGCGCCGGTTTCGAATCTTCACCGGACTGCTGCTATTTTTCGCGATCGCTGCGCCGTGGCATCTGCTGGCTGGTTTTCGCAATCCACATTTCTTCTGGTTTTACTTCGTCAACGAACATTTCATGCGCTTCCTCGGCAAGCGCATTCCCAAGGACTACAACAAGCAGGAGGGTTCGCTCTATTGGAGCCTGCATCTCGTCTGGCTGTTTCCCTGGAGCCTTTATCTGCCGGTCGCATTGCGCCGGCCCTTTTCAGAGTGGATCACGAGAAGACGACAAGGTGTGCTGGGCATTCGAGCAGCTGCATCATTTCGCTCGCGCACGCAAATGGTATGTCTGATCTGGGCGACGGTGACATTGGTATTCTTTTCGTTTTCTACGAACCAGGAGTACTACACTTTTCCAGCGTACTTACCGATTCTGCTGCTGCTCGCCGGGCAATTGGTGAAGGAAGAAGATGCTGGATCGCAGAGCTGGCTGGTGTGGACTTCAGGCATCATCGCAGCGATTACGGCGACGATCTCGGTCGTGCTGGCCGCGGGTCTCTGGAGTTCGCGCCACCTGCCGTTCGTTCCCGACATCGGCACGGTTCTCGCCAAGCCTGATCTGCAAAAAGACACGCTATCGATGGGGCATATCCTCGATCTCACTGGGGATTCGTTTGCCGCACTGCGATTGCCGGCGGTGCTGGCGGCGATCGTCCTGCTGATCGGGCCCACGCTTGCCTTGTGGTTTCGAGCGCGGAAGCGGCATGTGGCTGCCACGTGGACGCTCGCCTGCACCATGGCGGTGTTCTTCATCGCCGCCCACATCGCGCTGGTACGCTTCGATCCCTATCTTGGGTCCAAGGTGATTGCCGCCGATCTTGCGCCTGAACTTCACCCCGAGGATCGCGTCATGATCTATGGCGATCAGGCCTTCGGTTCGTCCCTGTTGTTCTACCTCAAGCGTCCCATCGAACTGGTGAATGGGAATACAACCAGCATGTGGTTCGGCTCGACCTACCCCGATGCCCCCCATATCTTTATCAATGACGCGGAACTGCGTCAGGCGTGGGATTCCGACACTCGCATATTTCTTTTCGTGCCGGCCCACGAACGAGCCCATGTCGATCATGCAATCCCAGGGCACAAGTTCGTCGTAAGTGAACACTCGGGGAAGATCGTGTACAGCAACCGGCCGTCATAAGCATTGCGCTGGTCTCTGCTTCACCCGCGGATTGCGCCGGCATCTTTCGATTTTTCAACACTAATCTGACCCTGCAAGATTTTCTGTAACGATTCCCTACCCACCTTGCACTATCCCTATGTGGACGACATCGCAATGAGCGACGAGCCACGGTTCAGGGACTCAGCCCGGTAAACCGCTCGGCAGGGTTCTCTTAGGTGTCGGAGCCGACGGGGGAAGCGGCTCCGACGCTTTTGAATTGCGGGATTTCCGAGGCGATTCCCCGGTCCAGTTCGCAGGAGGCGGTTCTTCCCAGTGCGCAATGCTCGGCTCATCTCGTCCAGCGGCTGCCGCCGAAGTGGTCCGTCGATCCTGAAACACGCATCGGCTGTGGCTCCAAGCCACGAAAACACACAGCGCGGGCCGATCCCGGTGGTGCTACACTGTCTGCCAATTCCCAGTACCCGGGGCAAGTTCTTGCAGTTCCAATCCTTTGACGAGGCCTATCTCAGCCGCTTGCGGGCGGGGGACTTCCGCACCCAGGAGCACTTTTCTGGCTACTTCAGCGCGCTGATAAAAATCAAGCTGGGCTCGCGCCTCAAGTCTCCAGAAGCCATTGAAGATGTCCGCCAGGAAACCTTTGCCCGTTTTTTTAAGGCGCTGCGGGACGGAAAGATTCAGCAGCCGGACCGCCTCGGGTCGTTCGTAAACTCGATCTGCAACAACGTTCTGCTGGAGCAGTATCGTTCGGGCGCGCGGAACACTCCTCTCGATGAAGAAGAGAAGAGTTTGCCGGCATCGAACTTCGACCTCATCGGTTTACTGGGAACGAAAGAAACGGGAAAGAGGGTCCGGGAGATTCTGGAGAAGCTTTCGGAACGCGACCGCCGATTGTTGCGCGAGGTATTTCTTGAGGAGAAGGATAAAGATGAAGTATGCCGCGACTTTGGGGTTGACCGCGAGTACCTGCGCGTGTTGTTACACCGTGCCAAGCAAGCCTTCAAAGCAACGTATCTGAAACAGACAGGAGAAAATCCCCCGGGTTTTGCTCCGGCTTAAGATCGGTGCTGCCAGGCGATTGTCGATGACGAGGGGGAATTTAATATGGACCACGATTCGGTGGTTCGACAGAAAATGACGGAAAGATATCTGCTCGACGAGCTCGATCCCAAGTTGCGGGATGAGTTCGAGGAACACTATTTCGATTGTCCTGATTGCGCGCTCGACGTTCGCGCGGGAACAGAGTTCCTGGTGCACAGCAAGGACGTTCTCGCCGAGAGCCCCGAGGTCTCCGCAGTTTCAGGGGCGAGGCTCGACGTCCACCCCGCACGCTCTGGATGGTTTAGCTGGTTGCGCCCGGCGTTTGCCGCGCCCGCGCTGGCTCTATTGCTCCTCGTAATCGGATACCAGAATTGGGTGATGTATCCGAAATTGCAATCAGCTTTGAAGCAGCCGCGAGTGTTGCCGTGGGCCTCGGTTACGGTCGGCACGTGGGGAGCGAATGAGCCGACGATCACAGTGGCGCAGGGAATGGGGTTTCTTTTGTTTGTCCGGATTCCTCCAGATGGAACGTACGCCCGCTATATGGCGGATTTATATGACTCCCGCGGAAAACTCGAAAGTTCAGTGGCAATCCCAGTGATCGGCCAGCAAGATCAGTGGCCAGTTGTCGTGCCCGGAAACAATCGAGAATCAGGAAGTTACAAGCTGGTCATCCGCGGTCTTGCGGCTGCCGGCGAAAGTAAGGAGATAGGGAGTGCGTCTTTTACGCTGCAGATTCAGAAGTAGGCCCCTTCGAGCGGAGCGTACAATATGGCAACTATGACTGAGGCACCAGAAACCGTGGGGCGGCAGAGCCCGTCGCACGACTACAACGCCGAAGCCCAGGTCCTGAGCGGACACTTGCATCGCCCGATCGAACAAAAGATCGAGCCCCAGGCGCCGGTCAAGCTGAATGATCGCCGTGGTGGTCACTTCGTGCGTAACGTGGACCGCGTCAGCATCGAGGGACTGATCTCCTTCGCCAAAGGAGAGACTCGGGTATCAGGCGCTCGCAGCATGAAGACGAATGGCTGGGTCACTGTTTCCACGTCGATCCTGGAAGGCTTGAACGTTTTTGAGGTGATCGCAGCCGAGCGCATCGTGTCGCAGCTCTCGACCGAACATCCGGTCGAGAACGGACACATCCCTCATGTGACCTTCCTGGGCACGCAATTTTCGAATTTTCGAGTCGGAGGCTTCCCGGTCACTCTGACCCTGAATCTTGGCATCTGCGGAGACCGGCCGTCCGACGACCGATCTTATTTGCGCGACTCTACCTTCCTCAGCGTAGTGAAGGAACAGACGGGGAAAATTGCCGGCGCCCGCGGTCTTCCCAAGCCGCTCAAGGATCAGTACGATGAGAAGCTTGCCTACATCAACCAGCTCATCACTGCGGGTAATACCGGCAAGCCAGAGCTCTTCGAACCCAAGGTCACATGCTCACTGGTCCAGAGCATCGGCGAGATTCCGATTCCCGGAGTGCAGTCGTTCGGACACATTCTCGTGATTCCCGACTTCGGTTCCGTAGCGCTAGGCGAGGTCGAGGTGGGAGAGAAGATGTACGAAGCGTCTCCGCGGCCAACGAATTATTTCGAACTCACCATGCTGCAGATGAAGCTGGGATGCGTCGGCGATGGGAACATCGCGGCAGGAAAGTCCAAGGGCAACGGCCAGAGCTATCCGTAACGCTCGCCAGTATCCTTCTCATATTGGCCTCTGGACTCGGGTGTCATCGGGAGAGTCCAGAGGTTTTTTTTCAGCGCGCACAGCAAGCGCTCCAGCACGGCGATCTGATCGGTGCGCAGAATGATGCGGAACAGGGTTACCGGCGTTTTCGCGGGTCAAGCCCGGTGTGGGCGAGAAGACTCAGGAATCTGCAAGCCGAGGCTCTGCTGCTGCGAGGAATGTATCCGCAGACGCTGAATCTGTTGGAAGGCGATCAAGGTTTCATCGATAACCGGGACCGGATTGAGACCTCGGCGCTCAAAGCTGCTGCCCAGGCGCGCCTCCATCGATTTGATGATGCGGAACAGAATATTCAGCGAGCGCAGGAGATCTGCGGCACGTCCCTTGAGTTAGCCTGCGGCGCCGTCCTCCGAGCGCAGGGGATTCTTGCCCTGCAGCAAGGTCAACCTGCGACGGCGAAGCGCATTTTCCAGCGAACTTTGGACTTCGCTCGCCAGCACGGCGACCAATTCCTGGAAGCAACCACACAGCTTAACCTCGGGCTCGGTGCACTGCAGGAACAACGTTATGACGAGGCGATCGACAGGACAGATTCCGCCTACCGGATCGCCGCCGCGCTGGACGCGGGTACGGTTGCGACAAAAGCCTTAGGCAATCTTGGCTGGGCCTATTACAACCTCGGTGACGCGGAAAAGTCGCTGGAACTTTCGCTCGAAGCGGAGCAGCGAGCCACTCAAGCCGGCGACGTCATCGACCAACTCTCCTGGATCACGAATGCGGGATATGTTTACGACCAGTTGCGCGATTACGCGCGTGCCCGGCAGTCCTACTTGAAGGCTTTGGATCTCGCACGAAAAACAGAAGGCCAGGAAGATGTATACAACGCTCTGCGCGCACTGGCGTTGGTCTCGGTGCAAAGCGGCGATCTGGACCACGCTCGCAGCTACTCCGACGAGGCGATCGCCATCGCGCAGAAAGATCACAACCGTGCCGACGAACTTTATCCTTTACTGGTCAAGGGATTGATTGCAGCGCAAGACCACGATGCGACTTCAGCGGAGCACGTATTCCGCGAGGTCGAGGGCGATCTGAACGCCAACGCCTCGCTGAAGTGGCGAGCCCAACAGGGATTAGCTCGCCTTTATGAAGGCGAAAACCGGCTCGATCTGGCTGACAGTGAATACCGTGCCGCGCTGGCCACGTACGAAGCCGCACGATTGTCGCTGAAGCGCAACGATTCCAAATTGCCCTTCTCTACCAATGCGGCTCAAATCTACGACGATTACGTCCATTTTCTGATAGCGCGAGGAAAATCGGATGAGGCTTTGCGCTGGGCCGACTACAGCCGGGCTCGCACGCTGGCCGAGGGATTGGGTCTGCTACCGAGAAGCGATTCGACGGCATTGGCACCCCCGGCGGTGAAGCCACAGGAAGTATCCCGGCGCGCAAAGGGAGTGCTTCTTTTTTACTGGCTCGGTGAGAAGCAGTCGTATTTGTGGGCGATCACACCACGAAAGACGAATCTGTTTCCACTGCCCGCGGGTGCGGACATTGAATCGCTGGTAGAGCGCTATCGAAAGGATTTGACCGGTCCGCAAGACGCTCTGCAAGAGAGCGAAAATGGGCGCGCGCTCTATCGCCTGCTCATTGCACCCGCGCAGGCGTTGCTGCGGAAAAACGTAAAGACGCTCATCATTCCCGACGGAGCCCTGAACAATCTCAATTTCGAAACGCTGATCGTGCCGGATCCCGCGCCTCACTATTGGATTGATGATGCTGACGTAATCAACGCCAGTTCCCTGCGTGTGCTGGCCGCGTCGCTGGCTCGTGAAAAGGTGCAGGGAAACAAGCCTGCCAGAAAACTGCTTCTCATCGGCGACAGCGTGGCCCCGAGCAAAGACTATCCGGAATTGCCACGCGCGGCAGATCAGATGGCCAGCGTTGCGGGGCATTTTCCAAAAACGCGGGAGCAGATTTTCCAGCGGGAGCAAGCCACTCCGGCCGCGTACTTTACCAGCAATCCTGAGCAGTTTTCCTATATCCATTTTGTAGCGCATGGCACGGCCAGCCGCTTGAGCCCGCTCGACTCGGCGATCATATTGTCAAGCGGCGCGGCAGGCACGGATTCCTTCAAGCTTTACGCACGCGACATCATCCAGCATCAGCATCCGTTGCAGGCCGACTTGGTCACAATTTCAGCGTGTTATGGCGCGGGGGAACGGGCGTACTCTGGCGAAGGCCTGGTCGGCCTGGCGTGGGCTTTTTTGCGAGCGGGAGCTCACAACGTGGTCGCGGGTCTGTGGGAAGTCACCGACGCTTCGACGGAGCAACTCATGGACCGGTTTTACGACGAACTCGATAAAGGAGCGACTCCCGACGCAGCGTTGCGCACTGCCAAGCTCTCATTGCTGCACGGCAGCGCGTTCCACAATCCGTTCTATTGGGCGCCATTTCAGCTGTACACCGGATGGTGATACGCGCAGCCGGGGCGGTTCGCGCATGTTCGCGTCGCTTACTCGATCACTCGTTCCCAGCCGCCGCCTTTTCTCCGGTAGGGCGAACGTCGTACTCCGGATGCGGGACGCCCATCAGCCATTTGTCGAACCATCCCACGATGTGATCGAGACGCTCCACGCGGTGCCAGGGCTCGCCGGAGCGGGAAAGCTCGTGGGTCTCGCGCGGGAAGACGACCATTGCCGTCGGACGCTTCAGGTACTTGAGCGCGCGAAACAACTGTTCGCCGCCCGAGTCCTCCGGAGTGCGGAAGTCGGCCTCGCCCAGCACAAACAAGATCGGCGTATGAATGTTTTTCACAAATGTAATGGATGAGCGGTTGGCGTAATCCTCCGGATCTTCGAACGGCGGCGCCTTGAACCAGTTTGCCTGAAAGAGCGTGAAGTCTGCGGTATACCACCACGAGGCCCAGTTCGAAATGTCCCGCTGCGAAACGGCCGCCGCGAAGCGGTCCGTATGAGTGACCGTCCAGTCGGTGAGTACACCCCCGCCGCTGCCGCCGGTCACGCCGAGTTTTTTCTCGTCCACATAACCGCGCTTCAGAAGTTCATCCACCCCAATCATGAGGTCACGATAGTCGTCACCGGGATAGTGATACTGGATGATATTGCCGAAGTCCTGCCCGTAACCGGTCGAACCGCGCGGATTGATGTAGAGGACGATGTATCCTTTTGCCGCCATCCACTGAAATTCGTGGTCGAAGACCCAGCCATAAGCGGCGTGTGGGCCGCCATGAATGTCGAGAATCATTGGATATTTCTTGTGAGGATCGAAGTCGGGCGGTTTCTGAATCCATCCTTGAATATTTCGGCCATCGAAGCTTTTGTAGTCGAACTCGTCGGGTTCGGTGAGATTGAGCTTCGCCCACAGTTTTTCGTTGAAATCCGTGATGCGACTCTGTGTCCCGTCGGAAGCCACAGTGAAGAGATCGCCGATCATGACTGGAGTGGAGATCAGCGCCACGATGCTGCGGGCGTCTGGCGTGACCGAGAAATCGAGAACAGCCTGATCGCCGCGAGTAATTTCGCTGACCGCACCGGACTGCGCATCCACGCGAATGATCGGCGTGTGTCCTTGTTTGTTGACGACGTCATACAACGACTTGCCATCGGGCGACCAGTGGAGGGTAGTGCCGTTGCCCCCGCGGGGGGCAGCATTGTCGCCGAAAACGCCCGAGCCTACCTCATAGTCGTAGTCCGCCGTCAGATTGCGCGGCTGCGCTCCTGGGGAAACATCCATCACCCACAAGTCCGGCTGCGAATAGGAACGCACCGGCTGCGCCACCGCTCCGTGAAAGGCAAACCGGCGTCCATCGGGGCTGAGCGTCAAATCGCCCACATACATTGGGATCGTCGCGAATTTCTCCGGGGTGCCTCCAGTCGCGGAGATCGAATAAATGTCGGCATTCGGCATCTCGTAGTACGGTTCGTCGACATGGCGGGTCAGGTAGTAAAGGCGCGAGCCGTCGTTGGTCCACAGCATTTCGCCTTCGCTGTAATCGCCACTGGTCAGTTGCACCGGCTTGGGCAGATCATCGGAGACAGCAGGAACGTCGAGCACCCAGATGTGTCCATGCCGCTTGGGGTCGAGATAGCCTTCGTCGTTGCTGCGATAAACGGCGCGGCTGATGATGTGGACGTCGGATTCGTGCTCGCTGTCAGCGTCGGTTTTTCCCGGTGCCGCAGCCGCTTTCTTGTGTGCCGCTTTTTCTGTGTCTTCCGGTGTGGTGGAACTGCTGAAGGCGATGCGCTTTCCATTGGGGGACCAGACCGGATTGCCCGCCCCTTTCGCCAGATCGGTGATGATGCGAGCCTCGCCGCCAGCCAGCGACAGCAGCGCGATCTGCCCGGGTTTGGGTTTGCCGGCATCATCTTTTTCCCCGCCGCGCACGAAGGCGATCGTCTTGCCGTCGGGCGACCAGCGCGGTTGTCCATCATGCTTGCCGTTGGTTAAACGCTGTGGAGCTGCACCGCCGGATGTCGAGACCATCCAGATTGAAGTTTCATAGCCGGTACGCTTCTCGTCGACCGTGACGCGGGTGAAGGCAACTCGCGAGCCGTCGGGCGAGAGCTGAGGATTTGCCACCCAGACGAAGTCGAAGATGTCCTTGTCGGTGATTGAACGCTTGGCCGGGTTAGGCGTCTGCGCCGAAAGGGAGGTGATGAATAAGAGAAACACTACGGCGACAGAGACACGGAGTTTCATGCGCATCCTCGGGATTGCCGCGTCCGCGGCGAATGCGCAATTGTGCAATGAAGAAATGGTTATGGTCAATGCGGCCGAGAGATTGAATCCTCCGTCCGGGTCGGTCGTAGCTTAGAACCAGACAGCAGGCCTACGGGTAAATGTAGGCGTTTCCGTTGTAGTAGTCGCCCCACCACGGGCTATACCAGTCGACATAGCCGTACGGAGGCCATGCCCAGAAAGGATTCCATCCCCAGTAGCCCCAACCCCAGCCCCAACCGAAGCCGAGTCCCCAGCCGCAACATCCCCAGCCACCCCAGCCCCAGCCGGGATAGCCCCATCCGCCACGCCAACCGAAACCGCCATAACCGACGCGCCCGGCAAATCCACCGCGCCAGGCACCATTTGCGGAATTGAAACCGGCCGTGTGGTTGAATGCGTTACTCGCGATCGTTCGCGTGCCCGCAGTGGAGGACGCGCTGCGATCGCTCGCGAACGAGTGCCACTGGCCGTCTGCGATGCGCGATTCGTGACCGGCAGCCATTCCGCCGCGGTTGCCGGCAGCTCCGAACGAACGGGACCCCGACCCAGCGTGTGAACCCTCGAAAGCCCAGGTGTGTCCGCCGGCGGAACTGCGCCCTGATTCTCCGCGCATGCCTCCGTAGCGGCCGCCGCCATACATCGAACCTTCCCGTCCGCCGGAATACCCGCCACGATACCCGCCGTAGGAAGAGCCTCCGCCATACATCGAACCTTCTCGTCCGCCGGAATAACCGCCGCGATACCCACCGTAGGAAGAGCCGCCGCCGTGGAAGCCTCCGCCGCCGAAACCTCCACCGCCGCCATGGAAGCCACCACCGCCCCCGCCACCACCGTGACCACCGCCGCCGCGTTGGGCAAGAGCAGACTGGGGCAGACAGACCACTGCGAACGATGCGATCCCTGCAAGAAGAGCTTTGAGCAAGGTGGATTTCTTCATATCGTTATCCTCCACCCAAGCGCGGTTTCCGCCCGGGAGGGCACACCGCCTCTACTTACTCTAGTCTATTTGGAGTCGGATTTCATCCAGGAAGGTTGTCCCGTCGGGCAGGGAAAGCAGCCTGCCGGCCAGGCGCAGATGGCCGCTGGCACGGGCTGTTTCAGCCATAAAGGGCAGGTCATGCCAACCTGGCTCTTGCCAACCACTTACCGAGTCCCTTAATCTGCCGCCCATGAAAAAGAATCGGTTCTCCGACGCGATGAAAACCGCGCTGGCCACGCTGCTCGTTCTTTCTGCGACGATGTTCGCGCAGTCCTCTTCTCCGTCCGGATTCACCCTCCAGCAGGTCTTGGGATCTCCGTTCCCCAGCAACCTTGTCGCCGCGGAGAAGGCCGGCCGGATCGCTTGGGTGTTTGCCAGCAAAGGCGCGCGCAATGTATGGGTTGCCGATGCTCCGCAATTTGCGGCGAGGGAGGTGACGCGTTATGCCGACGATGACGGCATGCCGGTGGCCGCGCTCAAACTCACCCCTGACGGACGCACCGCCGTCTATGCCCGAGGAAGCGAAACCAACAGTGCCGGCGAAGTGGCCGATCCGACCAGCGGAGTCCAGAAGCGCACGCAGCAGGTGTGGGCCGTCGACGTCGACAAGGGCGAACCGCACCTGCTTGGCGATATGGGATGCAACGAAGAAGGCTGTGAAGACATTCAGATCTCACCGAACGGGGAGTTCGCGCTGTGGTCAGCCAATAAGCAGGTGTGGATTGCTCCCATCAGCGGAAAAGAGAAGGCGAAGCCGCTGACTTATGCGCGCGGAAACAACTCTTCACCGCAATGGTCGCCCGACGGCAAGAGAGTTGCATTCGTCAGTGATCGTGGCGATCACAGCTTCATCGTTCTTTACGAGTTCGGAAAGAATCATCTCCACTACCTGCTGCCGAGCGCCGATCGCGACTTTTCTCCCCGCTGGTCTCCGGATGGCACCCAGATCGCTTTCATTCGCGTTGGCGGCAAGGAGATGAAGCAGCCAATCATTCCGCAGTTGCCGCTGCCCTGGTCGGTCTGGGTGTATGACGTGGCGAAGGATTCGGGCGCGGAAGTCTGGAAGAGCGGCCTGGCGCTCGACGATTCGCTCCCCTTCCTGACGGCCGAAGGGTCGTTTCATTTTGCGGCGAAGAATCGAATCATTTTTTCCTCCGAGCAGGATGGCTGGAACCATCTTTACTCTGTTTCGACCACGGGCGGAGATGCCACGCTGCTGACGCCGGGCAAATTCGAAACTGAAGACGTTGCGCTGAGCAGCGACAAGAACTTCGTTATCTATTCCTCGAATCAGGATGACATTGACCGGCGGCATCTCTGGAAAGTGAGTGTCGCGGGTGGAACTCCGGAAGCGCTGACGCGGGGCGAAACCATGGAGTGGACGCCGCTCGAAGTCGCCGGAAGAATCGTATGCCTCGGCTCGACTGCGATCACGCCGGCCATGCCGTACGTTGTGACCCCGAGCGGCCGCGACATGATCGCCAAGAGCGCGCTGCCGGCCGATTTCCCGTCATCTCAACTCGTGACGCCGAAGCAGGCGATCTTCAAAGCCGAAGATGGATGGGAAATCCACGGTCAGCTCTTCGAGCCGAAGGAGACCGGCAAGCGTCCGGCGCTGATCTTTATTCATGGCGGGTCGATTCGCCAGATGATGCTCGGCTTTCACTACATGGACTATTACCACAATGCCTACGCGATGAATGAATACCTGGCGAGCAAAGGATACGTGGTGCTGTCGGTGAACTATCGCACCGGAATCATGTACGGGCGTCATTTCCGCGAGCCCAAAGATGGCGGTCCGCGCGGCGGGGCGGAGTACAAGGATATTGTTGCCGCGGGGCATTATCTGCAAGGGCTACCCAATGTCGACTCAGGCAAGATCGGGCTCTGGGGTGGGTCATACGGCGGATATCTCACCGCGATGGGCCTTGCCCACAACTCCGATATGTTTGCAGCCGGAGTGGATCTGCATGGTGTTCACGACTGGTCAGCCTTCCGCAGCGACTACGCGTCCGATGCTCCCGATCATGATGCGGCGTTGAAGCTGGCCTTCCAGTCTTCTCCGAACGCAGCAATTGCAACCTGGAAATCGCCTGTGCTGTTGATTCAGGGTGACGACGACCGCAACGTCGATTTCTCCCAGACTGTGGACCTGTTGCAACGTTTGCGACAACAAAACGTGCACGCGGAAGAGCTGGTCTTTCCGGATGAAATCCATGGATTTCTGCTCTGGAGAACATGGATTCGGGCCTACAGCGCGGCCGAGGACTTCTTCGGCAGGGAACTGAAGTAGAAACAAAATTCAAGGCTGCCCGCTGGAGAGAGGACATCGACCCGGGGCTACTCGTAGCGCAGGGCTTCGACCGGCTCCATCTGCGAAGCCTTGAGCGCTGGCCACAATCCGGCGGTAACTCCTACGAACGCAAGAATGGCAAAGGCGGTCAGCATCACGTTGGTCGAGGTCTTCAAAATGATGTCGCCTTCGTGATTGGCGGTCTTGTACATGTCTGAGTAAAGCGGCATCGGTGGGATCGCGTGGGCCAGCGCGATAGAAACCAGGATGCCTACGGCACCCGCGGCAAAGGTGAGCACGAGTGCCTCGACCAGAAACTGGAGAGCGATGTCGCGATTGCGCGCGCCCAGGGCCTTGCGCAGTCCCACTTCCCTGGTACGCTCGGTAACGCTCACCAGCATGATGTTCATGACGCCGACTCCACCGACGCCGAGTGTCAGGAATCCGATAAATCCCAGAATCAGCCGCAGGGCGATTCCAAACTGTTCAATGTCTTTTGCGTCATCGACGGTGTCCCACTCCGGGCTCGATTTGTCGTCTTTCGGATTGAAATTGTGGCGGCGGGCGAGCACCTCTCTGACTTGCGCAAGCGCGGCTTTATGTTGCAGGGCGGTGACTGGCTGAAACACGATCATCTCGGGATCGCGAATGTCGTTGATATCGCTCAAACTTTCGAAGGGAAGAAAGACGTTCTCGTTATCGGGACCGTTGTTGGAGGAATCCTGAATTTTGAGTTTGAGCAAGCCGATCACGTCCCACGTCTCGCCGTTGATGGTCACGTGCTCGCCGACAGGGTCGCGACCGCCAAATACCTTCTTCGCCGCGTTCGGGCCAAAAATCAAAACGTGGCGATGTTCTGTGAAGTCACTTTCCTCGAAGTAGCGGCCTTCGGCGATGTTCAGCTTGCGCATTTCCCGGTAGGGATATTGCACTGCCTTGGAGGAAATGGTGATGATCTTGTCGCCGTACTTGTAGGCGATAGGATCGTCCCATTCGGCGCTAACCAGGCGCACCAGGGGCGCTTCGTCGCGGATCGCCTGCAGGTCCTCATACTTGAAGTGGATGCGTTTGCCGGCGCGCTGTCCGCCGGCCTGCATGCTGGTCTGGCCTTGCCAGACCATGATTACGTTGTTTCCGATCCCGATGAAGGCGGTGAGCACGCCATCGCTCACGCTCTCGCCGTAGCCGAGCAACAGCACGACGGTCGTCAGTCCCCACACAATCCCCATCATGGTCAGGATCGAACGCAGGCGGTTGCGTGCCAGCGCGTCCCAGCTTTGCGCGATGAGTTCTTTGATACGCATATCGCGACTTACTACTCCTGACGCAAACACTCGATCGGACTGAGCGCCGCGGCGCGCTTTGCCGGATACATACCAGCGCCGAAGGTGATCAGCCCGAGGGTGAATAACGAGGCAAGAATCGCCAGCGGCGAAATCACGGGATGCGGCACGATATCGGGCAACTCAACGTTATTTACCGCGAGGCAAATCCCAACGCCCAGGGCGAGTCCCAATGCGCCGCTGATGAGCATGAGCGTCGCTGATTCGGCAAAGAACTGGTTGCGGATATCGCGCGCCGTGGCACCCAGCGATTTGCGCACGCCAATTTCCCGAGTGCGCTCACTCACCGCGACCAGCATGATGTTCATCACTCCAATGCCGCCGAGGGACAGTGTCATCAAGGCCACCGCGCCGAAAAAAATTGTCATGACATCGAAAATGCGCTCCACCAATTTTGAACCGTCGAGGGTGTCCCAGATAAAGAGCGCGTCTTTGTCTCTGGGATCGAAACGGTGCTCGCGTCCGAGAATCTGATAGATCTGGTGCATGGCTTCTTCATGATGTTCGGGATCCGCGACTTCCACGACCAGATTGTTGATCCATCCCTTCGAAATGCCGGGGCGCTCGGGCGGCGGAAAATCGCGCGCCATGGAGGAGTACGGAACAAAAAGCTGCGTATTGTCGGGGCCGCTGCCGTAACTGCCATTCTGTTTTTTCTTCTCCAGAACGCCAATGACGATGTAGGGCGAGCCGTTCATCGTGAGGGTCTCGCCGATCGCCGGCTTACCGGGAAACAGCTGATCGCGCGATTCCACGCCAAGCACCACCACGCGCCGCGATTCTGTTTCGTCGTCGTCCGTCATGAGACGGCCCTCCTGCACTTTCAGCGAGCGAAAGCGCTGGTAATCGGGCCATACTCCGCGCACTGGACGGGACGCCGCATTGTAGCGGCTCACTTCGGCCACGCTGCGCCGCAATTCCGGGCTCACGGTCCTGATCAGGTATGCTTCCGACTTAATCGTGTAGGCATCCTGAATCGACAAACGAACCACGCGTCCCGCGGCATATCCACCGGCTTGCTCACTGGTGCGGCCGCCCCAGATGATGGCGAGATCCACGCCGATCGTCTTTAAGCGTTCCTTCTGATCGCGACTGAATCCTTTCCCCAGACCGACCAGCAGGATCACAGAGGTGATGCCCCAGATGATCCCGAACATCGTCAGGAAGCTGCGCAACTTGTGAGCGGCAATTGACCCCGCGGTCTGCCGCAAAACCTCCCAGATGTTCAAGACCCCAACTCCTCCCTTGTGTATGACGTACCGGCCGGGCTTAGGAAAGCCGTGATTGCGAAGGAATACATGGAACCTCGCCTGAATACCGAAAGATATGCCCGATGGACCGCCGGGGCACGCTTTGCGGAACCGTATACTAGTTGGGCGAGTGCTTCAATTATCTTGCCGGGTCATTGACACCCGGTGCTTACCAGCCGAGCATGGGACCGCCCCGGAGCGGTGGGCGAATGCTACTGGAGGAATTAGTGCGATGAACGTTTTAGTCCTGAACTCCGGTAGTTCGAGTCTCAAGTTTCAAGTGATCGCCACCGATTTGGAGCGGATCAAGCAGCACCAGGACGATCGCATCCTCCGAGGCGAGGTTGAGGGCATTGGCGGGGAAGCGATCATCCGTTTTCAGCATCGGAAGGACCCGAGCCAAACGCTGACGGCATCGCTGCGCGACGTTGGCTCGGCGCTGGATTACTTGGTCCGCTACATCGCGTCGGACCGCTCCGGCGTGCCGGAGGTCAGGAGCACCGCCGATCTGCATGCGGTCGGACATCGCGTGGTCCACGGCGGGGAACTGTTCAAGGAATCGGCTCTCGTCGACGATCGCGTGCTCAAGGAAATCGAGAACTGCATCGATCTCGCGCCACTGCACAATCCCAACAACATCAAAGGCATTCAGGCTGCTCGGGATCTTTTTGGAAAAGATGTTCCTCAGGTCGCGGTGTTTGACACGGCTTTTCACCATTCGATTCCCGAACAAGCCTACCTGTATGCTGTTCCGTATCATCTTTATCGGCGGCACCGAATCCGCCGCTACGGATTCCACGGTACATCGCATCGTTATGTCGCCTTCCGGTATCGCACGCTTCGCGGTCTGACGCGCCAGCAGACCAATATCATCTCGCTGCATTTGGGCAATGGTTGTTCCGCGACCGCGATCCAGGCTGGATTGTCCATCGACACCAGCATGGGAATGACTCCCCTGGAGGGCCTGGTCATGGGCACGCGCTCGGGCGACCTTGATCCCGCCATCGTCGGCGTCATCGCGCGAAAAGAAGGATTGTCAGCGTCGGAGGTCGATACGCTGCTCAATACTCAGTCCGGCCTGCTCGGGGTTTCCGGCTTGACCAACGATATGCGCGAGTTGCAGGCAGAGCTAAGAGAGCACGACGACCGCCGGGTGCGGCTGGCGATAGAAATCTTCTGCTATCGCGCGCGGAAATACATCGGCGCCTTCCTGGCTTGCATGGGCGGCGCCGACGCCATTGTGTTTACGGGTGGCATTGGAGAAAACTCGCCCGATGTTCGGGCGCGAATTTGCGCCGGCATGGAATGGGCCGGCCTCCATCTCGATGCGGCAAAGAATGATGCGACCATCGGCCGCGAAGGTCAGATTTCCACTGACGATTCGAAACTGCTCGCCTACGCCATCCCGACCAATGAGGAACTTCTGATCGCTCGCGATACGGTGCGAATTATCCTTGGCGAACCGCATCCGTCATAGTTGCCATTAGTACGGCCAAGTCCAGTCCGCCTCTTCCGGCTTGTCGATACCGTACTGGTGCGCGTAGTTCCTGCACTCGATCTGCTGGTTCAGGAATCTTTCCTTGGCGTGTCCGCCAATGCGTTGCAATTTTGGCACGCGATCTACAACGTCCATAGCGAGGCTGAAGCGGTCAATGTTGTTGTCGATGGCCAGTTCGAGCGGCGTGTTGATGCTGCCTTTCTCCTTATACCCGCGCACATGAATATTGTGGTGATTCGTCCGCCGGTACGCGAGACGGTGAATCAGCTGCGGATAGCCGTGAAAATTGAACATGACCGGCTTGTCTACGGTGAACAGCGAATCGAAATCCCAATCCGACAGTCCATGCGGATGCTCGCTGGTGGGCTGCAGTTTGAACAGATCGACGACGTTGATGAACCGGATCTTGAGATCGGGAAATTCGCGCCGAAGAAGCGCGGTTGCGGCGAGCGCTTCCTGCGTGGGAATATCTCCGGCCGATGCCATCACAACGTCGGGCTCGCCGCCTTCATCATTGCTGGCCCAATCCCATATGCCAATGCCCTTGGTGCAATGGATGATCGCTCTTTCCATGGTCAGATACTGCAGGTGCAGCTGTTTGTCGCAGACGATCACGTTGACGTAGTTTTGACTGCGCAGGCAATGATCGGCCACCGACAGCAGGCAGTTCACGTCGGGAGGCAGGTAAATCCGCGTGACATTCGCGCTCTTGTTGACGACCACATCCAGAAAACCCGGGTCCTGATGTGTAAAGCCGTTGTGGTCCTGCCGCCACACGGTCGAAGTGATCAGCAGATTCAACGATGCGACGGCTTGCCGCCACGAGAGATTTCTGCAGATCTCCAGCCATTTGGCGTGCTGGTTAAACATCGAGTCGATGATGTGGACGAACGACTCATAGGAAGACAGGAAGCCGTGACGACCGGTTAATAAATAGCCCTCCAGCATTCCCTCCATCGTGTGTTCGCTGAGCATTTCCATGACCCGGCCGTCGCTGGCAAGATTTCCGCCGTCCTGATCCTCGGGAAAGAATTCCTCAATCCAAAATTTCTTACTGACGGCGTAGATTGCGTCGAGCTTGTTCGATGTCGTCTCGTCCGGCCCGAAAACTCGGAAGTTGTTCGGGTTTGACTTCATCACGTCGCGCAGAAAAGCGCCGAGCGGCGTTGTGTTTGGGGCTTGGGTTGTTCCCGGTTTGTCGAGCTTGTAGGAATAGGTGCGGAAATCCGGCAGGCGCAGGGCTTTTTTCAATCGGCCGCCGTTCGCATGCGGATTGGCGCTCATCCTCCGATTGCCCGCCGGCGCCATCTCTGCAAACCACGGAGCCAGCTTGCCATTGTGATCAAAAAATGGCTCGGGTTGCAGCGAGCGCATCCACTTTTCAAGAATCCGGAGTTGCTCGGGATCCTTCTTTACATTGGGTAGAGGCACCTGGTGAGCCCGCCAGAAGCCCTCCAGAAAATGACCTTCCACTTCGCGCGGAGCGGTCCAGCCTTTGGGCGATCGCAGGACGATCATGGGCCAGCGAGGCCGGCTCGCCACGCCTTGTTTGCGCGCGGATTGCTGATGTTCGCGGATCTCGTGAACGCAGCGCTCGATGGTCGCAGCCATCGCCTGATGCATGCTGTCGAGATCAGAACCCTCCACAAAGTAGGGAGTCCAGCCATAGCCGCGCATCAGGTCTTCCAGTTCTTCATGCGAAGCGCGCGCCAGCAGCGTGGGATTGTCGATCTTGTAGCCGTTGAGGTGCAGGATCGGCAGTACTGCACCATCTCGTACCGGATTCAGAAATTTGTTGATGTGCCACGAAGTCGCCAGCGGCCCGGTTTCAGACTCCCCGTCGCCCACCGCCGCCGCCACAATCAACTCAGGATTGTCGAATGCCGCTCCGCATGCATGGGAGAGCACATAGCCGAGTTCGCCGCCCTCGTGAATCGACCCCGGAGTTTCCGGCGTGCAGTGGCTCCCGATTCCGCCCGGGAACGAAAACTGCCGGAAGAACTCCCGCAACCCCTCGATATCCTGACTTTTTTCCGGATAGATTTCGGAGTACGTTCCTTCCAGATATGTGGGACCTAGAACACCCGGCGCCCCATGCCCGGGGCCGGCCAGAAAAATCATGTCGAGATCATATTTCTTGATCAGCCGGTTCAAGTGCACATACATAAACGATAGACCGGGACTCGATCCCCAATGCCCCAGCAGCCGGTTCTTGATCTGATCCGGTCGCAGCGGTTCAGCAAGCAGTGGGTTCTCCCGCAGATAAATCATGCCCAGGCTGAGATAGTTGCAGGCTCGCCAATAAGCCTCTGTCTTGCGCAGTTCGTCGGCGCTGAGAGGCTTCTCCTTCACAGTCGATCGAGTCGGAGCATAGGGGCTGAGTTCGAGGATTTCGGCTGGCAGGCTGACGTCGATAGTGGTCATGAAGATACTCCTCTGGTTAGGCTATGCCCGTGGGCGCATCAGTTACAAATATCCGCAGCAGAATTAACGGTCCTTTCATCTTTCCGCGGGACATCGTGAAAGAGAGGCCTGAGATTCGCCCCGGGATCTGTCCAACTTTGCAAGCGCGTGGCCAGAACCCCCAAAAGCCGACCGAAGTCTGGCCCCTAGGGGCCGGGTTTTTCCAGTTCCGTCATGCTTTCGTCAGGGCTCGACTAGGGTTCTTTGTACGAGGTACTACAGAATGGTCGGTATCGAACATTGACAATGCCAGCTGCATAATCCGCAAAATGCTGAATTGTGGCAGCCTTCGCATCGATGCGGATGACGGTTCGTCCGCGATCGACTACAGAATCCAAGACGGCTGTGTAGAGACACGGATTCTGACAGCCGAAAATCCCGCGGTCTGCACGTGGCGACGGCTGACACCCGAACAGCTTACCTCTCTGGTGACGAGGGACACCGTCGTTGCTTACTGGCTGCGCCGCAGACTGGGACTCCACCGTCTGATCCGAGCATGTAGCCCTATGCTGCCGGCGGCTTAGCGGGCAGTCCGGGGATTGAGCAACGCGGCCGACTCGCGGTCGAGATAGAGAGTGGTATGGGTATGAGTTCTTAAGATCGAGGCCGGAACCTGCGGACTGATTTCCCCAACCACCGCTCCCTTCACGGCGCGAGCCTTGCGCGCTCCTCCAACAATCGCAATGATTTCTTGCGCCTTCAAAAGCTGGCGGATGGACATGGAAATTGCCCGCTCCGGAACTTCAGCGAGCGTTCCGAACCACCCCTCCTTCACCTGCTGCAGGCGGCACGTCTCGTCCAACTTCACCAAGATATAAGGACTCTCGGTGTCGAAGTCCGCGGGCGGATCGTTGAAGGCCAAGTGCCCGTTCTCGCCGATTCCGATGAAAGCAATGTCGATGGGGGCCTCGTTGATGCGCCGACCGGCTTCTTCGATAACTTCTTGAACATCTCCGTCGCCATCGAGCAGATGATATTGCGAGATTCCAGTCGCCTGGATCAGGCGCTCGCGCAGATACTTGCGGAAACTGGCGGGGTGGCTGCTCGACAGCCCGACGTACTCATCCAGATGGAACATCTCGACTTTGTCCCAGGCTATTCCCGGGGCAGCGGTGAGCGTTGCCAGAAATTCAAACTGTGAAGTTCCCGTCGCGGCGATAATGCGAGCCCTTCCGCGCTGCTGCAGAACCTGCCGGAGGGATTGTGCGGCGTGATCGGCTGCCGCCCTTCCCAGCAAGTCAGCATTTTCCGATACCCTAACTTGCAAGATTTGCTCCTGAACGCACGACCTTTATACGCGGGGAGTGCGGTTTGTTGAGGACTGGCTTGGACAGATCAATGAGGGTAATCGAAATTTCTCATTGACTAGAACGAAACGTCAGTTCGGGGTTAATCGTAAGCGGACAACCGACTGCAAGACAGGATTGGAGGCGCGGGTCGGAATCGAACCGACGCATAAAGGTTTTGCAGACCTCTCCCTTACCACTTGGGTACCGCGCCCCTACTTCATTCTAGCGTTCCGGACAAGAAGTTGAACCTGCGGGGGAAAACGGGCAGGCTGGGAACGCAAAATCTGGAACACCAGCAGTACTGACTTTGAACCGGTTGCTCCAACTTCGTACTTCGTTTCAACATTTTAGCAGAGTCCACCGCCCAATCCATGGGCAATCCTGCGGGATTTTAGCAGGAAACAGTCCCCCCCCGGACGATTTTGCTGGCTACTCGGCATCGGTCACGCAGCGAAATCCCAGCGTGCCGGCCCGGTCCTTACTGGGCGCCATCAGCAGTAGTTTGCCGTGCTGGTCCAGCCGATACGCCTGGGAAAATAACCACACTGAGCCCTGCGGCTGATAATAGGTCCCACCCCGCACGACGGCTGCGCGCGTGTGATCGTCAGCGAATTCGTCGGTCCACCGCCACGCGTTTCCCGCCTCGCGAGGAAGAGGAACGTTCGCACGACGGATCGACGAAACGCGGATTGTAACAGCCTGGACACTGAATTTGAATCGTCTATATTGAACAACGGAAAACGCCTCGCTTTGCCAGGATGTGCACTCATGACTTTCTCATTCGCACGTTTCGTCGCTGTCGCTCTTCTCGCCGCTGCCACTGTAGCTTCAAGCCAGGATACAAAATTCCATCCCAAACACCAGCAGATTCCCACTCCGGGTTGCTTGAAAGGAGAGTGGGAAGGTGGTTCCGCTGCGTGCACCCAGAGTGACCATGACTCTTGGCTCAGCGACATCCGCCACTGGCGGAACGAACGGCGCATCCGCATCGGTTACGATGGCTCTCGCTACGATCTGCCCGCGCTCAAATGGACGCAGTCCAGCTTTTTCCAGCCGCAAATGATGGTCGAAGACCGATACTTTTATGATCCAGTCGCCCACCGTTATACCGTCGATCGCTATCTCGACGACTTGGAAAAAAGATACGGCGGTATCGATGCGGTGCTAATCTGGCCCACCTATCCGAACATGGGAATCGATAATCGTAACCAGCACGATATGATCCGCTCGATGCCCGGAGGCATATCCGGTGTTCGGCAGATGATTGCCGACTTTCATCGCCGCGGCGTTCGCGTGCTCTTCCCCATGATGATGTGGGACCAGGGAACCCGCGACCCGGGCGCGTCATGGCCCAATGCAATCGCCAGTCTGATGGCGGAAGTGGGCGCCGATGGAATTAACGGTGACACGCAGGATGGAGTGCCGCTTGCATTTTCGCTGGCTGCCGACAAAGTCGGTCACCCTCTGGCTTTTGAGCCGGAGGGCGGCCCCTCCGATGAAGCGTTGGCCTGGGATGTGCTTACCTGGGGACAGTACGAATACCCCTTCGTGCCCATGGTGGACAAATACAAATGGCTGGAGACGCGACATCAGGTCAATATTTCCGACCGCTGGAAGCGCGACAAGACAGACAACCTGCAGTTCGCCTTCTTTAACGGAGTGGGCTGGGAGAGTTGGGAAAACATCTGGGGCATCTGGAACGGAATCACTCCGCGCGATGCCGAAGCGACTCGCCGCGTGGCCACGATGGAACGAGCACTGGCGCCGTTTCTCATCAGCCCAGACTGGGAGCCGCTGGCACCGGTGTTGCGTTACGGCGTCTTTGCCAGTCGATGGCCGCTGGGGCAGCAGACGGTATGGACGATCGTGAATCGCAATGAATATGACGTGGAGGGTCCGCAGATCGAGCTGCCATCGGAGAACGGCATGCGCTATTTCGATCTCTATCACGGAGTCGAACTCCAGGCGGCGAAGAGTCAGGCGGGACTCACAGTCCTCAGCTTTCCGATCGAGGCCCACGGTTACGGAGCCTTACTGGCCACGCCCAACGCCCCGGATGCTGGCATTCAGACGCTGATGTCGAAGATGAAGGAACTGAGCGCGACTCCACTCGCCACGTATTCCCACGAGTGGAAGGTCCTGCCGCAGCAGATCGTGCCCATCGCCGCCACCAAGCCACCTTCAGGATCCCCCGCGGACATGATCAAGATCCCAGAAGGCGACTTTGAGTTTCGAGTAACCGGTATTGAGATTGAAGGCTTCGACGACACCGGAGTGGATGTGCAATATCCGTGGGAGGCTTCGCCTCGTCGCTTTC
>Ga0335073_10002364_pt1 | contig 25769 bp, 19 predicted proteins | sample Lox_Sample_22_FD_207093 | JGI IMG/M metagenome (GOLD analysis project Ga0335073, IMG submission 207093) | Soil microbial communities from Loxahatchee National Wildlife Refuge, Florida, United States - Lox_Sample_2.2 | ecosystem: Environmental > Terrestrial > Soil > Wetlands | place: USA... | reverse complement strand
TGCGCTTATCGTGCATGCGTCGATGTGTTCAATCCATGCCAGCACCCCGCTCGGATCGTACGCATACACAATGAGGTAATACGGTCCCGGCGCCAGCATCGGAGCTCGAATGGTGTAGCGGAAGGTTACCTCGGCATGCGCTTTCACACTGAAACCGCCGGTGCGCAAAAAGCGAGACTTCGAATGCGTGACTGAAGTACCCTTGGCATCCACCAACTCGACGTCGATGTGCACTCCGTCTAGATCGCGATCACCGACGCTGAACGATAGATTGAAATTGAGATCTCCGTCGCCGGACACGTTGCGCAGCTCTTCGCGATTGCGGATCCCCTGCCATCGCATCCGCGTGGTCGCGGTTACGAAAATCTCACCCGCTCTGCCGCCGTACGCCCTGTACTTCTCCAGGGCTTCGCCGGTGCTTCCGTCAAAAACTATGCGTCCCTCGTGCAGCAATATGCAGCGAGTACAAAGAGCTTCGATCATCTCCAGATTGTGGCTGACCAAAAAGATCGTTCGACCGGCCTTGGAGCGCAATTCATCCATTCTGCCAAGGCATTTGCGCTGGAATTCGGCGTCACCGACAGCCAGCACTTCGTCCACGATCAAGATTTCGGGCTCGAGGTGCGCTGCAACCGCAAATGCGAGCCGCACATACATGCCGGATGAATACCGCTTGACGGGCGTATCGAGGAATCGACCAATTTGAGCGAAGTCGACTATTCGATCAAATTCCCGAATGATCTCGGCTCGCTTCATGCCGAGAATCGCGCCGTTCAGGAAGATGTTTTCGCGTCCGGTCAACTCTGGATGAAAGCCGGTGCCAACCTCCAGTAGTGCGCCGACGCGACCCCGCAACTCCACGCGACCCTCAGTTGGCTCAGTAATTCGGGCAAGAACTTTAAGCAAAGTGCTCTTCCCGGCCCCGTTTCTACCGATTAGACCGACCACCTCTCCTTCATCGACGCGAAACGATATGTTCTTCAGTGCCCAGAATTCCTGGGCAGCAATTCTTGCACCCCCCAGTTCACGCAATCTGCGGAAGGGCGCAGCGAAGGCGCGTCGAATGGATTCCCGAAAATTCACCTGTGAGACGTCGGACTGACCGAGCGTGTATACCTTGCCGATACCCTGCGCCTTGATGATCGCCTTCGCCATATCCATATATTATCCGGCGCATCGCTCAGGCGATATCCGCGAATCTACGTTCCGTATTACGAAAATACCTGACCCCCACGGCGAAAATGAACACGGCAGACGCACTCGAAATTGCAATCAGCTCCATATCCCAGGGCTTCCCGAGGATCGCGGATCTAAACCCATCAATTATTCCTGCCATTGGGTTGAGACCAAATAGCCATCGATACTTATCGGGCACGAGGCTGCTCGGGTATACGATGGGGCTCGCGTACATCAGCACCTGCACGCCGAATGGTATTATGTATTTGAAGTCTCTGTATGTGACCGTTAGTGCCGCGAGCAGCAAAGTGACGCCAAGCGTGGCGACTATCATCAATATGATCAACACCGGCAAGAATACAACTCCCAGTGGCGGTACGATTCTCGAGAATGTCAGCACTACCGCATACATCAGCAGTCCGACCATAAAATCGACGAAACAACTTCCAACGGCGCCTGCGGGCACAAAAACTCTCGGAAAATAAATTTTCGTCAACAGATGCTGTTGGTTGATGAGGCTTTGTCCCCCGAGCGTCAAAGCCTGCGAGAAAAACGTCCAGGGAATCAGTCCGGCCAACGTGAATACTGAGTAGGAGTAAGGACCGTCTGGTTTGATCTTGGCGAGGCGCCCAAAAATAACCGTGAATATAAGAGTCTGTAGAAGCGGGATTAGCAGCGCCCACAAAACCCCGAAAACAGTCTGCTTGTAGCGAACTTTGATATCACGCCAAATCAGAATAAATAACAGTTCACGGCGAGCAAACAACTCGGAGACGAAACCGCCAATTCGACCACTCGAATCGATGATGACGAGATTACCATCCTCCCTTGTCTGAAACATCTATGCTCTCCGATCGAAAACCCGCCAACACACTGGTCTGTCCCAAGATATGCCGAATACATGCGCGAGCAACGGCGAGGCCTCCGTCGAGGCCGCGCTGAGATGCAGTTGTATGCGCCAAGAACGATAAATGAAATGAAGTGATCAAAGTTGAATCATAACTTACGTTGATGCGATGAGACAGAAATGTTCACGGCTTCTTCGAGGGTCGGCATGGGAGAGAGCCGGGGATTTACGTCGGAGACACACAATGGATATCTGCACGCTCCCTCGGTGCTTCAAACATTCTCCAGCGCGTCTGTCAGCGGGGTGTGCCGCGGGCCGCTGCCGCTGGAGTCGATCAACCGTTCTCGAGCTTCGAATGGGATGCGGTCGCGCCCGTGAGTTCGTCAATGGCGATGTTGCGGCGGTCACCTAAATCCACAAACTATCGACGTCAAACGAAGCTGCGGCACCCGCACCCCACGATCAAACGGAAGCTGCGGCGGTTTGAGTACCGTTCTTGTGCATCGCACCATATTGCGACACGCATTCACTGTGCCTCCTTCGATCGGTGCCCTAGTATAATTTTGGCAAAAGATCGATCGGCTCTTGGCTCGAGCATTCAAGCACTGCGCGTGTCTCTAATTGCCGACGCGTCTCCAGATTGAGTCAGATTGCGCGGGGCGATCGACGCGATAACCTGAGAGAGCAATCCCACCGCGAGGTGGTCAAGTAAAGCCTCCGGTTTGCCGGGGTCTAAGGAGCTAAGAGACAGCGGGGTTTCCCGCGGGATATTCCTTCTGCAAGGATCTCGCCGCGGTCTCGCGCCTTATGTACCTACCCTCGAACCGGAATCTAATCGCGTTTTGGAGAGGTCACGATGTACCAAGGGCGAACATTGAAGGTTTTGAACACGTTGCCGGCGCTAGTCACAATTGCGATGCTGCTGGCGTGCAAGGTCGCGATCGCGCAGAGCACAAGTTTAGTTTTCAGCTATCCGAGCGGCTTCACAGGTGCATCGAGCGCGTTTCAAACTGTCACCGACGCTGCCGCCTTTAGTGGTGCGCTGATGCAACCTGCCAGTGGAACGGTCGGCCAGCACGAAGCGGGCGCGGTTTGGTACAAGACGCAACAAAACATCACGTCCTTCACGACGCAGTTCACGTTCCAAATGCCCGATACCGGCATCATCGGCCCGGACACCATCGGCATGACGTTCTGCATTCAGAACAGCAATACCACCACTAATCCGACTGACCAGTACGGCGTCCATTCGGGCGTCTACGCCTCTGCGGATGCAAACGTTGCCGGCTACGGTGCCTATGTTGCCTTCGGTCAGCACGGCATTGGGAACAGCATCGCGATCAAGTTCGATATCGGTTCCAACAGCGGCAGCGAGGTGACCTATCCGTCCGGAGGCTCTCCCAGTGCTACCGGGTTGTATATCGACGGGGGACCGTCTGCTGCATTGTTTCCTGAGAACGATCTGAATCCCTTCGGGATCAACCTCAGCGTCGGCCACGTCATGGCGGCCACGATTGTCTACGACGGCAGCATCCTGACCATGACTCTGCTGGACACGGTGACCAATGCGCAGTTCAGGACGAGCTGGCCGATCGACATTCCGTCGATCGTGGGGGGCAACACTGCCTGGGTCGGCTTCACGGCGGGCGAGATCCCGGCGCTCGCGAATAACGTGCGCTCGTGGAGTTTCTGGCAAGGCTATAACCCAAGAGTGAGCACACCCACCTTCAGCGTCGCCGCTGGATCATATACGTCCGCTCAGACCGTGACGATAAGCGGACCGTCGGGCGCGACAATCTATTACACGACGAACGGGCAGCAACCCACAACGTCATCAAGCAAGTACACGGGCCCCTTCTCGGTGAGCTCAAGCGAAGTCGTGCAGGCGGTCGCGATTGAGTCAGGTTACACCGATAGCTTGGTGGCGGCGGCGAATTATCAGATCGCTCCAGCGAACACTCCCCTCATCGACTTCCCGAGCGGCTTTGCGAAGGCATCCGGCCTGGTCACCTCGGTCGGCCGCACCCAGTTGAGCGGCTCGGCAATTCAGTTGACCGATTCGAATAGCGCAGGGCAGGAGGTGGGCGCTGCCTGGTATGTGGTTCCGGTCAACGTGACGACATTCACGACGCAATTCACCGTGCAGTTTACGTCGGCTCAAGGGCAAGGCATGACGTTCTGTATTCAGAATCAGAACCCGACGTCCTCCGATGTCACGAGCCAATATGTGAGCGGCGGCCCGTACGCCATGGCCAACAACCAGAACGGTCTCGGTTACTCGGGAACTACAGGCACCGGCGGCCAAATCGCCGGGCTCAATACCAGCGTAGCGGTGATATTTGACCTGTTTAACGGATCGGGGGATTTGACCGGCCTTTATACCAACGGCGCAAATCCTGTGGGATCCTCCATCGATATGACCTCTTCAGGCGTGAGCCTGCGCAGCGGCCATCCTCTCAACGTGACCCTCGCCTACAACGGCACGACGCTGGCGTTGACGGTCACGGATTCGGTCACGAGCGCATCGTTCTCCCACAGCTGGACGATCAATATCCCGACAACGGTGGGAGGCAACACCGCTTACGTCGGCTTCACGGCATCCACGGGATACTCTGTCGCGAATCAATATGTCCAGTCCTGGACGTACTCAACCTCCGCCGGAGCCACGGGGCAAACGGCCGCAGTGCCCGCGGCTCCGACGAACCTGCGAGTTCAATGACCTCGATGGACCGGAGGCACCCGCGCGCGTAGTGACGCGAATGCCTGAGCTCAATCGCTCAGCGTCGTCGGTGCGCGCGCGGTTACCGGATGATCGTACCAGACATGGTGAGCGCCATGCTTGGCGCCGATTCATCGCGCGCTCTTCGTCTGTAGTCCGCCCGCACCGATCACGCCCGAGCACTGCGGCCACCAACAAGGAGTTCCCAAGATGAAATTTTGGATGGCTTGCCACTTCGGCGGTGCGTTGCTGAGCGGAGTCGTCGCTTGCATGATCGATTCAAGCGCGCCCCAAGAGCCGTACCTGCTCTCTCCTCCGACATCATTGTAGTACACGAACAGCTGCCCACCGCCCGATTTCCATACCTGGAAATACCGTGCGTACGCTTGGCCCATTCGCGGATCGCGATTGGCCGCCATGTAGAGATTATTCAGCGCCTCTGTCGAACCGTTCGCGAAGCTCTGTCCGCCTTCGTACGCCAGGAGAGGGAGCTTGTACGGGGTGAGAGTCTTGACGAGGTCCTTGAGCCATGCAGCGTCTTGGGCCATGAACCCGCCCGCCGGGATGCTCGGGTCGTTTTGGGAGTACAAGGATTGGAACAAATTCGCCAGCCCTCCATCAGGCTGAGATGTCCAGGCGGACGGCACATCACCTCCCATGTACGGCGCCACGGCCACCGCGTTGATCGCATGTCCGGAACAGGGGGCGCCCTCGGTCCAATATGAGCACTTCAATGGCTCGCTCGCGGTGAAGCTCCAGGCCGCCTGCGCGCCGAGAACACACACGAGCCTGGGGTCGGAATGCCAAACCGATCTCCAGATATCGCACATCTGTGCAGTGCGCATTCCGAACCATTGCCGGTTGTACTCGTATCCATCGCGACCGGATGGTCGCGTCGGCCAAAGAGCTTTGCCCTTACTCGCGGCGTATTTGGATTGGCTGAACGAGGAGTTCCACACCTCATTGCTGAGCTCCACGTAGATCTTTTGGGTGCCGCCCAATCGACCATGCACGAGCGTAGCCATCTGTCTGATGAAATTGTCGTCGGCCATCACGGGAACGTTCATCCAGGCATCGGCAGACACCGCGTTGGCGAGTTGCACCGCGATCTCGATCGGAACCCCCTTTGGCGTGCCGTAGAACGCATAGCTTGGAATGGGGCGATCGGTCCATGACGACAAGGTACTGCCGTTGGTCTGAAACCAATCCATGAAGCGCAGGGCGCGAAAATGCCGAATGAGCATGAGGAAAACTGGATTGAAGATTTGCCCCGCTTTCGCTGCAGCCTCGTTTGCGGCCGTTACCACCTTTATGTCGCGCAAGTAATTGCCCGTATGGCGGGGATCGGTTGCAACAATGCGTAGGTCGATACCCTTGCTGCTGGGGGTGACATTGATGACATCGCGCCCCGGTGATCGACGCACCAGGACGGCGTCGGCTCCATAGCTCAATGTCCCCTGCCCGTCATATAGCACGATGTACGTACCTGAAGGATAGATGCCGTTTGCCGTGCGGGGCATGCCGACAAGAAATAGAGCCCCGATGGACTTGAATCGTTGCGTCGTCGGCTCGTTGATGCTCCTGAGCGTGATCGGCCAGCCGTTGGCGTCGAGGTCGATGTATCTCTCCTCGTTGGTATCCCAGGCGGCATTGGAATGAGTGATCCACCGCTCCGACGAAGCAAAGGCATTGATGAACGGCTGCTCGGTCGCATAGTAGTTTACGGCCCCGAGATTCACGCCCATCGGAGACTGAGCATTGAAGACAGTGGCAGCACGCGGCCCATTCGACAGTGGCAAGATGAGCGGACCAAGCGAAATCGATACCAGCGCCACGGTTGCGAGGACTCGACGTTGAGCGAATGAAGTTCCGTGAAATCCCGAAGCATCAAAATACATTGCTTCCCCTTGATATCTGTGACTGAGAGTACCTTCTGAGACGACCCCTTCCCGATGATACTCCGCGTCCGTATTTGCCATATCCCCACACATTATGGGTGCTCGATCCCAGCGAAGCGCCGACTCCCAACAATGACCTTGCTTGGCGCGAGCGGCACAGGCTATCGTAGTCGATGATTTATGAGCCAGGTTGAGCGGCTGCGAACGATTGCAGACGTCTTGTTCGTGAGCAAGTTCGATGCCGCCCGTTTTTCGGCGAGGAGTGCCATGACTGTTGCCGCTCACAAAAGCGAACGGGGCAATACTGCCTTGGGGAAAGATGATCCCGGCGCATCCACCGTAAACGTCGCATTCTGTTGCGATGATCGCGGCACGGTCGGATTGGCCGTAGCGGTTCATTCGTTGCTGAGAAATACGACCCGTACGGTCAACGTTTGGATCATTGAAGATGGTATCGATGCATGCACACAGAAGGGACTTCGAGCCAGTTGGCAAGGCGCGGACGGCTCGGCGCAGATCCATTTTTTATCGCGGCGCGAGCTACCCCTCAAGGTGCCGACATGGTGGCGTACCAACGACTGGCCGCTCGCGTCCTGCTATCGGTTTCAAGTTTCGGAGGTCCTGCCAAGAGCGGTGACGCGCTGCATCTATCTCGATATCGACGTGCTGGTCGGAACCGACGTCGGCATTTTATATGACCTCGACATGCAGGGATTTCCGATCGCAATGGTCGACGGATTGATGAAGGTGGAAGCTGACAGACAATACATCATCGGTCTCGGTCTGGATCCCAATCACTACGGCAACCCCGGGGTCATGTTGATGGACCTCGATGCGTGGCGGCGGCAGAACCACGCAGCCCGACTTATCGATCACGCGCGTACCATGCGACCTGATCTATGGTTCTTCGATCAGGATATGATCAACGCCTACTTCAAGAATCAATTCCTCTTGCTCGAATGGCGATGGAACGCTCGGGATGCAGCGCTATCACCCGAAGGGATAATCCAGCACTTCGCGGGAAAGCCGAAGCCCTGGGAAACCCTGCCCCATCAGGTCACGCTCACAGGACTGATCGCATGGCACCAAGCGCGTGCAGAAAGCGATTTCCAACCCGCGCCGCCGTCGTTGACCAGACGCATGAAGCGGCGTTTGGACGTGGGAGTTGCACGCATTCAACGGCAGTTTCGCCGCAGAATTCGATAGGCTCAATGGCTCAATGACGACGGGGTTGAGCGAGTGCCATTGGGCGAGCGGCATGTAGTGTAGCAATCCGCGCGATCAAGCTGGCTCCGTCAATTCAACCCGCATCATAAAATCTTGGGCGCTCAATAGATTTACACCGGCGGCCATGGCGGGCTCGTTGCCATCGAGGCGACGCATTCTCAGCCGCGCGGCAATCGTGATGAGATGGATCTCCATTTCCATTCGCGCCAGGTGTTCCCCGATGCAATTTCTCGGTCCTACTGAAAACGGCAGGAAAGCCAATGGATCTTTAGACGCCCGGGTTGCGGGGTCGAATCGATCGGGGTCGAAGACGTCGGGCACGGCCCAAAGGTGCGGATGCCGTTGAATGTAGTAGGGGGAAATGTAGATCTCAGTGCCCGCCGGTACGAAGTATTCCCCCATATAGTCGTCCCTCACCGCTCGGCGCGTCATCAGCCAGCCAGGAGGATAGAGCCGCAACGCCTCGTCGATGATCATTCGCGGATAAGCAAACTGCTCGAGATCTCTTGGGCTTAGTATTTTCTCTGAGGGACGACCGCTCAATTCAGCCGATAACTTCATCTGCACGCGCGGATGCTGAGCAAGCAAGTACCACATCCAGTTCAGGGTACTGGCTGTAGTCTCGTGCCCCGCTACGATCAGGGTCATGATTTCCTTGGTCAGCAGCGCATCAGACATGCCCTTACCGCTGTCGCGGTCACGCGCCTCCATCATCATGCCAAGGAAGTCCCTGGCAGTTCGATTCTGATGCCGCCGCTTGGCCGCTATCTCTACGATCGTCGTTCCCAACGAATTGAATACGTGGGCAAACTCGAGATCTCGCGCAGCCTCCTCTGATACCAGATTGAACCGCGGCGCCACTTGTTCGTAGTCGTCTCCAAAAATCGACAGAAGCACGATCTCGAGGATGGTCTGGCTGATATCGCGCGTGACATTGATCGCCCGCTGTGTGTGTGCCGCATATAGCCACTTATCCAGCAGGCGCTCATTGGCCGCGATGATCATGCCGGTCAGCTCTCCCAGCGAGGCGCGATTGAACGCTGGCTGGATCATTCGTCGCTGCCGCTTCCACAGATCACCTTTACTGACCATCAGTCCGTTACCAAGAAGTAACGCAATTCGCTTGATAGCCAGCCCCTTGGGGTAATTCTGCCAATTCCTCAAAAGCACATGCTCGACGTATTCAGGGGCGCTCACCACGTAAACATCGACTCCGTAGATGGACGCCCGATAGATGTCCCCAAATTCGCTGAATTGCTTTCCGAGCCAACTCAATAGATCGTCGCTGCTGCTGTACTTATCGGTCGGTCCCAATGGGATCCGCCGCGCTTCTGTTTCCATTCGTTGGTCTCCTGAGGCAACGCCAGAAACGGGCGCACATGCTTGATTGGCACTGAGAGAATCAGTTCGTTCCGACACGATGGGCGCCATCGCTCGGCAAACCCTGATCTGCTGGTCTCAAAATCCTCGCCGGGATACCCACGGCGGTCGCACCCGCCGGCACGTCGTGCAAAACCACGCAATTGGCGCCGATTTTTGCGTTTCTACCGATTGTGACGCTACCGATTATCTTCGCCCCTGCCCCTACATCTACGTGGCCTCCGATCTTAGGCGCACCCGCCTCCCGCGTGCCGATCGTAACCTGTTGGAATAAAAGGCAATTGGGACCTATCTGGGCGTCCGGATGAATGACGATTCCATTGGGATGCGGCATGAGCAATCCCCCACCCAGTCGGCAGTTCAGGGGAATATCGGCGCCCGTGACGATGCTCCACCAGCGGTGGCGCAAAACTGCGACCCCGCGCAACAAGTCGCCCCACCAGCCTGGTGTGTCTGCATGACGCTGGTAAGCTCGAATACTGCCGATAAGGGCTCGCGATGGTGCCCACTCGAAAAAGTCTTTGTGTTCGCGCGACCAATCAGGCGTCTCCGCCGAAACGACATTCATGTCGCCTTCAACTCTCTGCACGGCGCAGCCGGTTCAGCGCTTTCTCAGGCGGCGCCACGCATCCACCACGACGGGAGGCACCAGCTTATGCACCAAGGACGTCGTCACTTCACCTGCGGTGGCCTCACCCGGCCGGTTCTTGAACAAGGTGCCGTGCGATCCCGACACCTCCCCGGCAGGTCGGCCATTGGTGTAGTAATAGAATGCCAACGATCGTCGGGAGCGGTTGGGCGGACAATTCACCGGGACCGGGTTGCCGTGGAACGATTTATCCGTGGTGTTGAAGATCACGCAGCGATTGAACTCAGGAGCGTATTCCGCCACTTTTTGGGTCATCGTAGCGTCCCAAAGTTCCAGGTTGCCGCCATATTCCGGCTTCCAATCCTTGTTCAGGTACACCAAGAGATTGATACGCCTGTCGAGGCGCATCTGCCGATGCCAGTTGAAGTCAGCATGCACCTTCAGAAAGCCGCCTGGCCGCAGCTCATGCAGGCCGCCTCCTGCGTAGTGAGGATCCGGAATCAAACCCTCGATGCCCGTCAGCTTCTCGAGAAAGTTGACGGTATCGCGGCTGTTCAGGAAGTAAAGCACGCGGCGAATGCTGGGAGGCATCCTCGAGGGCACATTCGCCGCGAATTTCTTCTGATCCTTGTCGACCATCGCAGTCCAAGGCTGCGCGTCGGGAGATGGAAAATCGCGTACGACGGCGTCGAGGATTTCGGTGTGCAGGAAATTGTCGAGAGAGATATGCGGGTAGGGCTTCGCCGAAACGTAACGCTCATGGTTCTTCTCGGCGAAATCCATGAGAAAATGCAGATCCGCCTCCAGCGTCTCTGATACGTCTTGCTGCAACGCACTCATTCCAAGCCCTCCGTTGCTGGAGTCAACAAACATGGCGGGTAGTTTCTCCCCGCATCAGCGATCAAGCTACAGATCCGTGCTCTTTATCACTGTCCAGTCAGAACGAGCAAACAATTCTTCGCTCAGGACCTTCTCCATTGCCGCCCGGGGGCCGCTTTGGGTAAACACGTGATCGGCGTCGTCGATGACATGAATGCGGCATCGCTCGCCGAGACGGCGAACAGAGGCGCCCGCTTGCAATTTCAACAAGTCGATTCCGGGTTCGCCCCCTGCGAATATGAACACCACCCTTGTCCCGCGAGCGACGATCTCCTCGAGTTCCGAGCCCAGATCGTTCGGTAGCCTGATGCGAAGGATTCGCGCGATATCCCGGGCTGCGGATTCGACCGCGAGCAATGGACGCTGCACGTAAATCCTCAGGATGCGCACCACGTTGACCCGACCTGAAAGGAGCCGCTTCCAGGCGCTGATGGAGAACAAGCGCTCTCGATACACGCCGGGATTTCGGACAATTTCCGCTAGCTGCAGCATCTCCAGTGTGTCGCCAGGATTCCAGAAATAATGCTGGGGGTTCACCATGATTATACGATTCACGGGCACACCGGCGGCTGCGGCCCGCAAAGCATGATACGCACCTGAACACAACCCACTCAGCGTGCAATCGCGAACACCGTAGCGGGTACGGAGGAACTCGATTGCGGCGCGGACGTCCTCCAGGGCGTCATGCGGGAATACATCGTTGTCGGGACATCCGGGCCTGGTGCGGCTGTCGCCGAGACCGGCGAGATCCATGCGCAGGACGATGTAGCCTCGATATGCCCAACGCCGCGCAACGGAAACGTACAGACGGCTTGCCCCGATGTGGTGATCGGCACCTGCATTGAGCAGGATTACCGCACGCCGCCGCGCCTCCCCCGAGCGAGGCTCGGTGACGATGCCGAACACCAACCCGTCGCGACCGAGGAATACCGGCCGCTCAGTAATCGTCTTTGAGCTGGGGTCGGGACCTTCCGCCAGGCTCAGCACCGTATTGCGTACGGGAGCATTCCCAGGTCGTCCGACCTCGAGGTCCGATGCGGCAGGCGACCGAGCAGCGAGCTCCAGCGCCCAATCACGCGTAGCCGCGATCATTTCCGCAGGAACCACGGCAAACTGTGGCGCCGCCATGACCATCTCAATCAGCCCCGGCAACGCGAGATACGCGGTCCGACCTGTTCGCGCGGACAACGATTCCACCCACCGGCTCGCAACCGGCATGCTTGCGCCATCGATGACGAGCATATCAGGGACTTGCGGCGGCGGGCTCGAGGTGAAGTCAAGCTTTTCGAGGGCAGTAAGCGTCGCTGCGGACAGTATGTAGCCGCTGACTTCCATTGATCCCGCGTCACTCTTGTCATCGGTCGCGGCGCCCTTGCCTGCCATCGCGGCGCTAGCCATGCGTGTAGTTCGCAGCTCACGCAAATATCGACGACCGCTCAAGATGGGGGAGATCAATACGAGGCCGCTCACCGTGCATTCCGCGGCGGCGAGCATGGCAAGGAGCCCGCCAAGACGCACCCCGAGCAAGCAAACACGCGGCACGCCGGTTCGTCGCCGCAGCTCCCCGGCCGCCGCCGCGACGTCCTGCGCCCATGCTTGGATTTGATCCGCCTTGGGGTCGATCTCGGCCGAATCACCCGTGCCTACGTAGTCAAAGCGCAGCGCCGGCACACCCGCGGCGGCGAGGGACTCCGCAAACCCGCGAAGGCCCCGGTGCGAGCAAATCGCTTCGTAGCCAAAAGGCTTGCAGATGACCACGCCGAGAGTTGCGACGGAATCCCCAGGAGGATGATGCAACCAGCCGAACAATTGATGGTCCCCGGAATCGAAGTACACAGCCTCTGACAGGCCGCTCGCCTGATCGGGGCCCTGCTGCAGCTCAGCGCCCATCGGCAATCAGATATCCTCGGATTCGCTTTGATTCCATCGAAAAGAGCCTAGCAGACCAACTCCAGCCCTAACGCGAGGCACCACCCATTTCCATGCCGTCACTTGGTGCATCAATTGAGTATTGCACCTTAAGCGACTCGAATCGGACGCAATGTTATGACATTTGCCGATATATCCGCGGCTTGATTTATATTATAGGGTGATTTGCCTGGATCACATGGGATTTTCATGCAGAAATCAAATGTTCAATCGGGTCAGTCTGCGCATAGGGCCGGCGCCGATTTCTGCAGCCGATCCGACCCTTTACGCACCAACCCGTTGATAAGGCTGGAGCAACCCAGTTTCCTGCGACGACCCGCGGGGTCCAATGTCCGCTGAGACTCCGGTGCGGACGCTTTGGCCCGAGCCAAGTCCCGCGCCCGGCAGCAAGCTGGGCGTGGTTGTCATCGGCCGAAACGAAGGTGAACGACTCGTTCGCTGTCTAGAATCGGTACGCAACCAGGCGGCCTGCGTGGTTTACGTCGATTCCGGTTCGACCGACGGTTCCGTGGAGAGGGCACACGCACTCGCAGACGCGGTCGTGGAATTGGACATGCGCAAGCCCTTTACGGCGGCGCGCGCCAGGAACGCGGGATTTGAGAGGTTGCTCGACGTTCATGCTGGGCTTGGCTACGTATTCTTCGTGGACGGCGACTGTGAGGTCATCGATGGATGGTTGGGCACCGCTGTCCAGTTTCTGACGGAACACCCCGAGTTTGCCATCGTGTGGGGACTGCGGCGGGAGCGATTCCCGGAGAAATCGATTTACAATCTGCTATGTGACATCGAGTGGCAGGACTATCCGGTGGGAGAGACCCGCGCCTGCGGGGGCGATGCCGTGGCGCGGGTAGACGCCATTCGAGCGGTGAATGGCTATCGCCCTGACCTCATCTGCGGCGAGGAGCCAGAGATGTGCGTGAGGTTGCGGCAAGCGGGCTGGCGAATCTTTCGCCTGGAGAGCCCGATGACCCTCCATGATGCAGCCATCTATCGCTTCAGCCAGTGGTGGAGGAGGAGCATGCGGGCCGGTTACGGCTTTGCGCAAGGTGCCGCGCTGCACGGAGCTCCTCCTGAGCGTCATGCGATATTGGAGACCCGGCGCTCCTGGATTTGGGGCCTTGGCATCCCGCTGGCAGTGTTGGTGCTCGCACCGTTTGCTGGCTGGTGGTCGGCGATCGTTCTCTGTGCGTATCCCATTCAGGTCGTCCGGTTGAGCGCACTCGCCCATCGGCCGTCGGCGCGCGAAAACTGGTCGCGTGCCGTGGCTTTGGTCCTGAGCAAATTTCCCGAGATGGTAGGTCAAATAAAATTCCATCTCGACCGGGTTCGAGGGGCACAGTCTCGACTGATCGAATACAAATAGCGCATCGCTTGAAAATCGCTTATTTCATCAACCAGTACCCCAAGGTCAGCCACAGCTTTATTCGTCGTGAAATTCTGGCGCTCGAAAAGCACGGCTTCGAGGTAATGCGAATCGCCTTGCGGGGTTGGCAAGAGACCCTTCCTGATCGAGACGATCTCGCGGAACAGGCGCGCACTCATTACGTCCTTCGAAACGGCGTCGCGCCCCTGTTGATCGACGCCCTGCGGGTCATGATGCAATCGCCATGGCGCTTCATCAAGGCCGCACGCCTGGCCACGCGCATGGTGCGCGAATCGGACCGGCCCCTGCCCTATCACATGATCTACCTGGCAGAGGCGTGCCGAACTCTTCGGTGGGTAAGGAGTCATGGTTGCGCGCGCTTGCACGCGCATTTCGGGACAAACTCTGCTGAAGTGGCGATGTTGGCGCACGCGCTCGGTGGGCCCGACTATAGTTTCACGGTGCACGGACCGGATGAGTTCATGACCCCCGTGGGACTGGGTGAGAAGGTCCACCGGGCCGCGTTCACGATCGCCATCAGCTCCTTCGGGCGCAGTCAGATCTACATGCGCTCTCACCATCGGGATTGGCCCAAGATCCACGTCGTACACTGTGGTTTGGAGCGGTCGTTTCACGACGGCTCCGCGACTGCCGTGCCGAGGGCGCCGCGCTTCGTTTGCGTGGGCCGTCTATGCGAGGCAAAAGGGCAGCTCCTGTTGATCGCGGCGGCCGCACGCCTCAAGGCTGCCGGTATCGAATGTGAGTTGGTACTGGCCGGTGATGGCCCGATGCGCGTCGAGCTGGAAAAGTTGATTGACGAGCACGGCTTGAATTCTAAAGTGCGCATTACCGGCTGGATCAGCAATGATCGCGTTCGATCGGAAATCCTGGCGGCGCGGGCATTGATCCTGCCGAGCTTCGCAGAAGGGCTTCCGGTGGTGCTGATGGAGGCGATGGCGCTTCGCCGACCAGTGCTCAGTACCTACGTCGCCGGCATACCGGAGCTGGTGATCTCCGGGGAAAACGGCTGGTTATTTGCGGCCGGATCAGTCGAGGAACTGGTCGATGCGATGGTGAAATGCCTGGCGGTAATGCCTGAGGACCTATCCAGGATGGGTCATCTGGGCCACCAGCGTGTAATTGCTCGGCACTCGATCGAGACGGAAACGGCCAAACTGGCCAGCTTGTTTCGGGCTCCCAGCCAGGCGTCGTGAACCGCAGCCTAGCCACCTGCACGGCTCAGTCGGGTCCTACCGGGCGGAAGGGAGCGATTTTTTCGATGAAAAACACTGTGTCGCCATAGGTCAGCAATGTAATGCGGTACGATGTCACGCCGGCGACCCTGGAGAACCAATTTGGTTGACCCGAGTACGCTGGCGATGATAGCCGTCAGGTCAATCAACAGTGCTCGTGGGAGTCCGGCTGTCGTCATGAAGTATCTCCGCCGGGACTCGAACCAATACACCGGAAGCCTCTTCGGCGCTACGTTGCGCTCGGTTACTTTGGTACTCTGGCCCCCGATGTGAACAACGCGGCTGTGCGGTACGTACCACATGGAAAATCCTGCGCGCTTGGCGCGCCAGCAAAACTCCGTCTCCTCGAAATATAGAAAGTAATTCTCATCCAGTCCGCCGATCCGATCCAAGAGACTGCGACGGATCATCATCGACGCGCCCGCTCCCCAATCGATCTGCTGCACCTGCTGCGACATTGTTTGTGCTACCGTCCACCGTTTCAGCAGACGCGATACCAGGCCTAGTCGGAGACCCCCTTCCAATTCACTGATGAGAGATGGAAAGCGAAACGCAATTGGCCAGTCACTGCCATCGCCATTTTCAAAGCTACTGCCGGCAATGCCGACATGTGGATGGGTTTCGAGGAACTCGACGAGCGCCCCGACGGCGCCCGGATTGACCCGCGTATCTGGATTTAACATATGCAGATAATCGGGCGCGCCGTCTTGGCAGGCGCGCGCGAAGCCAAGGTTGTTGCCGTATGCAAATCCACCGTTCCTGGGTGCCTCAATCAGCGTCACCCACGATTCCCAGCCCTCGCGGGCGATTGCATCGGCAATGGCAGGCGCATCCCCCGAGGCATTGTCCACAACGACGACGCGCAGTGATACAGCAGCGCGCTCCGCTAGGAGGGAGTGCAGACAAGCAATGGTCAACGCCGCCGATTTATAGCTGACGACAACGGCCGTCACCGCGCGGGCGCTTATGACGCTCACCGTTCAAGCCGCGACATTGGCATCCAATACGGGGAAACGCTCGAGCATCGCCCGCGCAAGAGATTCAATTGCCTCCTCCTGGAGCATACTGGAATGCCCACCAAGCACATCAACCAGCTGCAATTGGCCCGCCACCTTCCCCCATCCAAAATCCTCGTCACGATAGAGATCCCGATACGGGGTGTCCGCACCTTCGCCGACGGAGGCGCGCACCAAAAGAACAGGAACGCTGGGAAGGAGCGGCGGGATATAGCGCGACTCGAGCGCGCCGTAGATCTGCATAACGGTCAATTCCCGCAGTGCTCGCGGCCACGAAGCACCACGCCTGAGAAGGATTCTCAGCAAGGCGAAGCGCAATCGCACAGAGATTCTTTCAGTGAACGCGTACAGTTCGTAAGAAGCCGCATTGCGTGCCTTGCGGGCGACTGCGCAAGCGATCCCGATGGCGCGGGTCAGCGGCGCGACGCGCGCACCACGAAGCTGGGCGACGGCATCCTCGAGTCGCGAGAGTCGGTGACGTGCCACGCGTCCGATCCGCTTTGCCGCCTGGGGCGTGGCGCCATCGAGGATTGCGACCATATGGACGCGCTCTCCCGCGCCCTCGAGGCAAGCAGACATCTGATAAGCAATCAGGCCGCCCGCGCACATTCCGCCCAGCAAATAGGGCCCCCGCGGCTGAATCTCGCGGATCTGGCCGACGTAGAACGCAGCCATCTCCTCGATAGAGGCATGCGCAAGCGGGATGCCAGGCAGGCGCTTGGGCTCGATGCCGTATACGCTTATGGGTTTCGGCAGGCGCCTCGCGAGATTGAGATAGAGTAGGGTCTCTCCTAGGCCATCGTGGACTAAGAATAGGTTCTGCGAACCTCCGCGTCGCAGGCATACCACTCCACTTCGCTCGCGGGCAGTTGAATGTTCGATCAGCAGTGCGAGGGCACGCACCGTGGGAGCATCCAGGATTGCGGTCAAGCGCAATTGCACGTGGAACCGACGGGCGATCTGCGCGAACAGTTCGACCGATAGCAAGGAGGTGCCGCCCAACGCGAAGAAGTCATCTTGGACTCCGAGCCCTCGCAGCTTCAGCACGTCTTCCCAAATCAACAGTAATTCCGATTCGGCAGTGGAGGTCGGAGGGATCGCTTGTTCGGGAAGCAGTCGCGCGCGGCGCGGGCGAGCTGCCATCTGTTCGCACACGACCTCTCCGGAAGTCAGCACGTGAGCCAAGCGAGAATACCGTTCTGATCTATCCTGAGAATCAGCCGATGAAACGCTCGGATTTTTTCCACCATCGGCGATGCGCGCCTCAATCACCTCAGCCGGATCGTGGCCCGGTCGATGCGCGGTCGCAACAGCGCGCGCAGCCGGTATGCGATATAGGCAACCATCAGGTACCCGTTCGGCAAATTCGGCCGCTACGCTGTCGGCAAATGCAACGGCGGGTACGTTGCGCGCCGTCGCGATATACGGCAGGGACACGTATTCAAGTCCCAACTCCTCGGCGAGTTCCCCGAGTCGCCGCAACATCGCGTGCTCAACGCCGCGCCCAAGCACTCGACAGCTCAGCATAAAATTGTCGACCAGCAAGGTTGCATCGACGTTCTGCGCGATAATGGCACCGACGAGACCGTAGTCCCCGAATCGGTCGCACACGCGAACGCGAAACACATGCGCACCGTTCGCGAGACTGGATTTCAATTCCTGTATCGTGCGCCGACGTGTTGTAAAATTGAACTGATTCGTTCTTTGAGTTAGTTGCTCGACCCGTCCCCATTCATCTTGAGAAGGAGCGGCGATGTCTATTTTGATTTCGAGTGCGGCAATGAACTCGCCGATATCTGCAACTGCCGACTCCATCGCGCGCCGCGCGGAGTTCTCCTTATACATCCGTGTGCGTTCGGCGTCCTCCGCCGTGGCTGTCAGTTTGTCGAACATCCATAAACGCGTCAGGAACGCCGGGATCTCATGTTCAGCTGGTAGCCGAATCGTGACCACTTGAGGTAATTCTGCACGCATCTGCGCGCACTCGAGCGGATTATCATCAATGAAGACGAAGGCATCAAGTCCGAGATTGAGTTCCGCAGCAAGCGAGCGGATGTTCGTGGATTTCGGCAGCCAATTGATTCTGTGCGCCACTATGTGATTTGCGTTGAGTCGCATATCCGGGCGTCTTTCGAGGACTTCCAGAACGTCCGCCTCACGATTCTTGCTGGCAAGGCATACCAGAACCCCTTGCGCCTGCTGTGCAATCGCGAAATCCTGCACTGCCAAATATGGTTCCGGGATCTCAAGCCCGTCTACGCCGTCCTCACCGACTACGCCTCTCCATAATGTGTTGTCGCAGTCGAGGACCAAGACCTTGGCCGCAAGCGCTCTAATCGCGTGGACCTTGCGGGCAATCGCGAGAGCAAGAGCGGCAAAAAATGTCTCCGTGTAGGGGATGTGCGCCAGTTCGTCGCGTGCGCCATCGTAGCGATCCGCGCTCGCCACCGCGTCGATCTGCGCATCGTCAACAAAATGTATCCCCGGCAAAACGCGCGCTCGCTGGGCGAGCGAGCTCCCGGCGTCGAGCAACGCGGCGACGAGTTCTGGCTTCACACGGGGCCCCGGGGGAAGGATGACCAGTATGACCGCGCCCTTGGCGCGATTTGTAAACTTTTCAAGCGCGTCGCCAAAATCTTGTGTGAGGCTCATGACGGCTTGTCGCGCCGCGTTCGGCTTCGCAATATCACGGACAAAATCTTCTATTCGTACCAACACCACACTCACGCCGCTGGTGTTGAGCGCAATCTCGCTCGTCGGGGTCAACAGCTGCTGAAATACCTGGTTGTAAGGTGCGAAACTAATACTATCCTTGAGGCCCAGTTCCTCAAGGAGCCACCCCAGTGGAGTCTCCAATGGTTCGGCAACGAACGTAGCAGCAACAAGGATCACTGAGATAGGTACCTCAAGCTACTCTCGCAGTCTGCGAAAGAGGCGTAAGCGACGCAAGCATCGGCCAACCGGTCATGCCCGCCTTCGGGGACGCCGGCGCACCGCTCACGCAATAGCGTACCGCGTTCAATGTCGGACAGCCACGGCGGCAGGGTGGCCTGAATATGGCGCGCCCAGTAGCCTTGCACTTCGCAGTTGCGCTTCACTGCACAGTCAATGAGCTTGAATTCACGTAGGCTCAGCCTCTATCGGAATTGGTATGTACGTTATAGTTCTCGCTAAACTTCACCCCGCCAGGCAGCTGAGCTCTCCAACCTCATGGCGGCTGTAACGATCACGGCATTTCTCCTCGGCACGATCGCCCTGCTGATCTTGCTTTGCACGGCCGTGCTGTTCGTAGAGATCGCTGCCGCGGTCACCCGGCGCGACACCGCCCGGCCGGAGGAGGGCGAGCGCCGACCCGCCACCGTGCTGATGCCTGCGCACGACGAGGCGACAGGAATCGCTGCAGCGATTCGCTCCGTGTTGCCGCAGCTGGCGGATCGGGACCGTTTGGTGGTGATTGCGGATAACTGCTCGGACAATACCGCGGCCATCGCGGCCGATGAGGGAGCGGAGGTGGTTGTGCGCACCGACCTCGCGCGCCGCGGCAAAGGGTATGCACTCGACTTGGGCATTCGTCATCTCGAATCCAAGCCGCCGGACGTCGTTTTGATCGTCGATGCCGATTGCCACGTGTCGCCGGGCACCGTCGATCGCCTGGTGCGGCTTTGCTGCAAGGCTCAGCGGCCCGTCCAGGCGATATACCTCATGCAAGCCGGCCCCGAAGCCCCATTGAATATGCGCATCGCGGAGTTCGCGTGGCTGGTCAAGAACAAGGTACGGCCGGAGGGACTCCATCGGCTCGGCCTTCCCTGCCAATTGACCGGTACCGGCATGGCTTTCCCGTGGGAATGTCTCGGCAGCGCCGCTCTCGCAACAGGGCACATCGTGGAGGATTTGAAGCTGGGGCTCGAGCTCGCGCGCACCGGCGCCGCGCCGCTGTTGTGTCCGCAGGCGCTGGTAACCAGCAATTTCCCCGCTTCGGCGGATGGGATCAAGGGTCAGCGCACCCGCTGGGAGCACGGGCATCTCAGCGTCATATTGAGCGACGCGCCGCGTTTGCTTCTCGAGGGGCTGAAGAGACCGACTGGGGACTTGCTGGCGCTCGCGCTCGATCTGTGCGTTCCCCCGACTGCTTTGCTGGCGCTCTCGGTGGCTGCGATTTGGACGTCGTGTGCGAGCCTGTTCTTTCTGACCGCGGATGCATGGCCGCTCGTCCTGGCGAGCCTCGCAGCACTGCTCATGGCAGCCTCGGTGCTCATGTCCTGGAGGGTATACGGCCGCCACGTCATGACGCTCGGCACCCTCTTGCTGAGCGTCGTCTACCCCTTGTGGAAGATCCCTCTTTACCTGCGATTCCTGGTCGCACGGCAAATAGATTGGGTGCGTTCCAAGCGGGATTGATCGGGATCCAACCCGCCCGTGAAAATGGGGCCCTAAAAGATGCGCCGCAATTGGCGCAGGAGTATCGGCGGCAGCCAGTCCTGCACCAAATCACGCGTGCGCTGACCCATCGTCGGGCGCAGGTCCTTCTCGTCTCGCGGGCGGAAAATCGTTGTATGTTCACCGGTTACTTCGGCGGCCGGCCGGCCATTGCTGAAGTAATAAAGCGCAAGCGACTTGCGAGTCATGCCCTCCGGGCACTGCAATGGGTCGGGGTGTCCATGGAACGTGAAATCCGTCGTACCGAAGACCATTACCCGGTTGAAGATCGGCAGCACCTTCGCCTCGCAGCGGCTCATGTCGCGGTTCCACAGCTGCAATTGTCCGCCATATTCTTCGCGCCAATCCTTGTTCAGGTACAAAAGCAGATTCAGGCGCCGGTCGAGACCGAACTCGCGATGCTTGTTGAAATCGGCGTGCACCCCGAGCTTGCCGCCGCGAACGATCTGGTGCAGGCCGCCACCCTCGAAGCCCGGATCGGATATCAGATTGGCGATCCCCGTCACGCTACTCAAGAATTTGAGGAACGTCATGGAGTTAAGGTGGTACAGCAGCAGCCGGGTCGCCGGGCCGAAGGAGGCTTCTCGGGATGAAGCCAGTTTGATCTCCTCGGCACTATCGAATTGCTGCCAGGGGATCTCGCCGGGCTTCGGGAATTCCTCGAGAACGAGATCGAGGAGACGAGGGTCGAAGAAATCATCGAACACCACGTGCGGAAAAGGTTTCGCCTCGAGGTATGTTGCTCGGGCAGACGATGCCAAAGCCTGCATCCTCGACAACGGCAGAAAACTTTCGAGTGTCAGATCCCGGATTGCTTGCATTCGTTCCTCGGGGAATTTCGAGCGGGCGGCGGAAGCGGAGCCTAGCAGACTCGACCGGCTGGTCGTAATCAGTGGTATTCACATGCTGATGACGATGCTGCAACACAGCACCGGCAATCCTCGCCGTTTCGATTTCGATCTTTTGGCGAAACGCCCGCGTTGCATATTTCGCGCCGTTCGCTATGATGCCCGACTACTAAGATTCCGTCCGAAGTGCGGATTAAATTTGCGCTGCAATCTGCGCAACGAAACAATGCTACACGGCCTGGATGCCGAACCAAGCTGCCTTGCCTCCGCTCGAACGATTGGTGCCCGCATTGTTGCCGCGTGAACACTTCGTTGCAATTTGTTTAGGCCGCGAGGTTTCAATTCCGCTGCGCCGGCGCATCGTATCCCAGGCTGAAAAAATATCACGAAAAAATATCACATGGCTCTGGATTGCTTGGACATAATCTAGCAATAGTGGGTCATTAGGTTGGGCGTCGCGGGTAGGCGCTTCCTTACTGTCGAGGATATGAAAACTGAGGATGTGAAAAGCAATATGCGACTGGCGGATTTCTGGTCAAATCGTGATTAATCTATGCAGTCGGTTCCGGGCTCGCGCATATACTCCGTCGAGCATCTGCGTCGGCGATTCAATGAGTAGCTCAGCAAATTTATGGCCAGTGTCCTAGAAATCGACGATTACGATCTGAGCGAGGCCCTGGAGATCGTTTCGGGTTTCGGCGTCGACCGCTATGGCTACATCGTCACACCCAATGTCGATCATGTGATTCGCCATTACCAGGACAATCAGTTTCGCGACCTATACCGGCAGGCTGCGTTTGTTCTGCTGGATAGCCGTTTTCTCGCTCACACGGTGGGAATTGTCAGACGGCAGATCCTTCGCGTCTGCTTGGGGAGCGATCTCACGACGTCGGTGTTGCGCACGGTGATCAAACCCTTCGACATCGCGGTGCTGGTGGGCGGCACGGCGGCACAGGCCCAGGAACTGCGGACACGTTTCGGGCTCAAAGCCCTTCACCACATTGATCCCCCGATGAATTTCATTTGCGACCCCGCCGCAGTCGAAACCTGTCTGCGTGATATCGAGGCGGTAAGCCCGTTCCGGTTCTGCTTTCTGGCGGTCGGGTCGCCGCAGCAGGAGATCATTGCTCAGAAGCTCAAACAGCGCGGCATCGCCCGCGGCCTCGCCTTGTGTGTTGGCGCTTCCATCAACTATATAACGGGGATCGAGCGGCGCGCGCCCCTGTGGATGCAGAAGCTGGGGTTCGAGTGGCTCTTTCGTCTCTTGCAAAATCCGAAACGGATGTCGAAGCGGTACTTGCTTCGCGGCCCGCGCATTTTTCTGCTGTTGCCACGCATCGAGTTGCGGCTGCGACGGCGGCCGGCCGACTCGGTGGGCAGCAATGTGATGCCGAACCCGACATCCACGGGAGCCATCGTCAGCAACCCGAGCTGAGTAAGGCGGCGCTGCTGATCGCCCGGCCGCTACAACACTCGTGAGTCAGAATTCACCCGAGGCGGTCAGATTCCCAAAACTTCATTTCGGGCTGCCCGCGCGGCTGGCGCTGCTGGCCGCCGTATTCTTTGCTGAAAAGGTTTTCCTCGGTGGGTTTGTAGACTCGCAACGGGCTCAGGCCGCCCAGGGGCTTGGCAATATCCTGCGCGTCGCACAGCATTGGGGCTTTCGCTTTCTGGTCACTTTCCTGGCGTGCCTCGCGGTGTTTGCGTATGTCCAAGCCGCGCGCCGGCTGACCTCGTTCAGCGCGGCCGCGCAGGCAACCAGGATCCGGTTCGGCTGGATCCTCGTTCATGCAATGCTCGTAGCCCTTCTGGTACCGGTGAGCTACACGCTCTACGGCTCCAGTTCGCCGCCATTTGCCGCTACGGCGATCATAGGAATGTTGCTCGGCGCAGCCGCCGCGATGGCCGGACTTCTGGCCGTGGCGCCTTGGTCCGTCTGGCTGGACGGGATCCGCGCTCTTGGGATGATTTGGTTCTACGCCGCCGTCACCGCGGCGGCGGGCATTGGTGCCTGGCATTGGAGCGAGAAGCTCTGGGAGCCCGCCGCGGTGCTCACTTTCGATCTGGTGTGGCATATCCTCTCGCCGATACTGCCTACGTTGCGCGCGGATGCGGCCACGCGTGTGCTGAGTACCGATCGCTTCGCCGTGGAAATCAGCGAGACATGTTCAGGCCTCGAGGGAATGGGCTTGATCACGGCCTTCAGCATCGCCTGGCTGCTATACTTTCGACGGGAGTATTTTTTCCCGCGCTCCCTGCTGCTAGTCCCCGCGGGGCTGGTTGCGATTTACGCTCTCAACGCGCTACGAATATGCGTCCTCATGTTGATCGGCTACGCCGGATTCCCCGACATTGCCTCGTACGGATTCCATTCGCAGGCGGGCTGGATTGCGTTCAACGCGACTGCAGGTAGCCTCGTATTCTTCAGCCGGCGCAGCACCTGGCTGAATCGCACGGCGTCCGGACCTCGGGAGCCGGCGGAGACCGACAATCCGACGGCGGCGTACTTGATGCCTTTGCTGGCCATTCTCGCGGCCGGCATGTTGTCCCTCGCCGTATCGAGCGGCTTCGAAATCCTCTATCCGCTGCGCCTGGTTGCGGGCACCATGGTGCTCTGGATCTACCGTAAGAGCTTATCGAGGATGCTCGATTGGCATTGGAGCTGGCGTGGTCCCGCGGTGGGGGTAGCGGTGTTTCTACTCTGGGTATCTTCGGCACACCTTCTGCTCGCGCCAGCGCCGCTGCCGGCTAAATTGCTCGCTCTGCCTTCGGCGGCGCGGGCCGTGTGGCTTGCGAGCCGGTTCGCGGCTTCCATTTTGACCGCACCGATTGCCGAGGAACTTGCCTATCGCGGATATCTGATGCGGCGCATCATCAGTAGGGACTTCGAGTCGGTGCCGTTCCAGGCTGTGCGCTGGCCGGCGATCGTCGTGTCGGCGCTGGCCTTTGGGCTCGCGCAAGGTGCACTTTGGCTGCCTGGCATTGCGGCGGGCCTTGCCTTCGGGTTGGTGACTGTGCGCCGCGGCCGCATCGGCGAAGCCGTTGCCGCTCACGCAAGCGCGAACGCATTGATCGCCACCGCCGTGCTGGGTTGGAATCAATGGCAGCTTTGGTGACCCCTGCTAAAACTGCGAGCCCAGTCACGCTTTTGATTGAACTTAAGTGCTGTACCGCGGCATGACCTGTTGGTGATGGACGACATCGTATGTTAGGCTGGCGCCGGTGTGGATCTTGGGTTCCTTCGGCATCGAGGTGATGTCTTGGCAAAAGCAATTGCTCTCGCGGTTTTACTGGCCTCGATGACGGGCGTGTCTTCGGCGAGCCCCTTGATTCACACGCTTTGTAAATGGGACACCAGATTGGATAGCGATAAGCTCTGCACGCAGGCTCCGGTGCAGGCTCCCGAAGTCGATCCTGCCTCCGCAATGGCCGGCTTGACGCTGTTGGTGGCAGGCCTCGCGGTGGTGCGCGGACGTACTGCCAGGAAGAGTTCCGCAGCTTAGGGAAGCTCATCCCCGCTCGGGCTTCGCGGGCCCGCGGACCCTGCTACAGGGCGGAGTTATGTAAACCTGTAAGCAAACGCCGACATTTGCACGGCGTGAACACCCATCCTGTAATGGGGCATGCTTGAAACAAGACCCCCTGCGCACGCATCAAGACAATCGACCGCCGCGATCTTCTCCCTGGCATTCATGGGTACCGCCTTGCTTCTGAGCGCTTGCGGTGGCGGAGATTCGAATACGGCCGATTCCTCGACCGCGGCCTCCGCGACCTCCTCCTCGGTCTCCACCCTCAAGCTGTCGGGCACTCCCGCCCAGAGCGTCGTCGCCGGTAGCGATTACGCATTCCAGCCCACTGTCTCGGCCAGCGGCGGCACGGTGACCTTTTCCATCACCGGACAGCCCACCTGGGCGGCCTTCAACACCAGCACAGGGGAACTGAGCGGCACGCCGACCAGCGCCGAGGTTGGAACGACAGGGGCCATTACCATTACTGCAACCGACGGCGGCAGCACGGCATCGATCGGGCCGTTTACCGTTCAAGTCGATCCAGCCTCGGCCGCCGCCACCGGCACCGCGACCCTGTCTTGGGACGCGCCCACCGAAAACACCAATGGAACCGCGATCACCGACCTTGCCGGGTATTACATTGTGTACGGCACGAACCCCAGTGCAATGACCGAGAAGATAACGGTGCCCTCGCCCGCC
>Ga0335073_10002362_pt1 | contig 25786 bp, 30 predicted proteins | sample Lox_Sample_22_FD_207093 | JGI IMG/M metagenome (GOLD analysis project Ga0335073, IMG submission 207093) | Soil microbial communities from Loxahatchee National Wildlife Refuge, Florida, United States - Lox_Sample_2.2 | ecosystem: Environmental > Terrestrial > Soil > Wetlands | place: USA... | reverse complement strand
TGTCAACTCGGCGACACATATTTCACTGACCTGTCAACAGATGATGTGATATTTGCAATTTACCTTTGGTCTCTAAAGGTTAGAGAAGATACGGATATGTCCGTGAAACTTCCATAAGGTAAAACATTAGCAACTTTTCCCCGAATCAATCGCGGTTATGCGCTATCTCTGACTTTTCATCGGCAGCGGAAGGTTAACAACTACTGTTTCCGAACTTTGCCGAAGCGTGCGTTTACTTCATCGGGAACGGGTATTCAGCGATTCGGAATTCCGCCAAACGAGTGGGGGCGTAGGTATGATTTGGTGGCACTTCGCAATTTAGGTTGAAGTAACTTCTACCGTAAAAATACGTCCGATTCGTCATCCTGCGGCTCGGTGACGTTGGACTTGTATGCCCCTTTTTTTGAATTTAAGTAAGTTGCGATATTTGCGGTCCGAACATGCAAAATATAAAAGGAGCACGCCTCATCCTGCCAGTTTAAGGGGCTTTCCGTCTTTCCACTTATTATCGGCCTGGAACATGCCTTAAAAACCGGTCCATCCGTTCATCTCCCCCTCTTCCGCTCACACCTGACAATGCAGACATTTTCATGTATACGATCATTGTATAATCTACTACTCGGGCATTGTCATTTTTGGTCGACGGAGGCGGAGAGGTTCCGTGACGAAAGCGAGTTTCAGCCATCAGCCACAAACAGGGGGTCGCGCACACCAGTCATGATTCAAGTTGCAGGAGCTCCGGAAAGCCCAATGCTCGAGAAGACCCCTCAAAACCGGTATTAACCCTACCGATATCCGGCCTCAAATCTAGATCACGCCGCAATTTCACGCCGATTACTCGGGGAAACAATAGTTTTGGAAGAAGGGGGACGAGGAAATGCGGACAATGTCGACAATGGAGAATCAAGGTGGAGCTTCCAGTGGACCGTATGCTGATGTGGCAGTGTGTATATGACTCATTGGATTCCCCTTGTACGAGCTGCAAAGAACGCGGTAAACAATGCGGTCAAAAAGAAAAGACGTATGGTCGGGTTGCCGAGAAAAGCCGAGGCGATAACGTGAACGGACAAGGAGAACCGCTCTCGGCGGAGGATGCTCTAATAACCGAGAGGTTGCATCGCCCTACGGGCCGAAGCATTAGTGTACTAGGGCAAACTGACAACGGTACGCACTCTTCGTCATGTGTCGCTCATTGGTAAGAGGAACAGGCAATTGTATCATGTTCACCATCGCGACTCGATTCAAGTCTGCGCTGGGCGGAAACGTCACTGGAGGGACAAGCAGATCTAAGACTTCTGTTTCACTATACTTCGGAGGTTGCACACACATTTACCCTCCCTGGGCCGATTGCACATACCTGGCACAGAAGCATTCCTCAATTGGCTTTTCGAGGTGATCATGTTCATCTTTTGCACGCACTCCTTGCAGTCTCCGCTGCATATCGAGTCTACCAACACCCGACCGACGCTCTAGTGCAGCGCAACGGACTAATTCATTATCACAAATGTTTAGATACCCTTCAGACTTCAGACTTCAACGTTCATGAAATAAATCCAGCAATAATGCTGGCCGCGACCATCCTGCTGACCTGGTATGAGGTTGAAGACCCTTTGAGAACTATCTAACAGGAGACACTAACTGGAAATAAGGAAAAGCGTCGTGAGGTAATACTTTACATTGAACCAATTCTTATGATAGCATATGCTGAGCGGCGCTCGCATTGTGCGCGAACGCGGCGCAGATCTTCTCAGCACCACGACAGGCTGTCAGCTGTTTCATCTATTTGCGCGCCTCGAACTTGCTTCGTACCGTCACTTTTCATTGCGGGGAGTCATTGCGGCTGATGTAATTCGCTGGAAAAACCTCACGTTTTATAACCAAATGGCGACTGCCAGAGAGGTACGGAATGGCGATGTTGCTGTCGAACTGGCTTGGGTGGAGTTGTTGAAAATTACGGGCCGATTTATGGAACTCAGACTCGATATGAGTATCGCCGAAAATCATGCCTTGGGGAGCCCCGAATATCTGGCACAGGGAGATGAGATTGAAGAAATGCTGCAAAACTGGGTGAATCATTTGCCCGAATCTTTTCTGCCGATTGAAAGCCCCAGGGTTCTCCAGAACCTCGAGTCACGGACTGCTATCACTCAAGAATTTAAACCAATTTACTACCGCTCTCTCAACATCGCGGTTGCCATGGGTACGATTTCCATCATCTGACATTTGATATTGATCTGATCACAGCACACCACTCCGCCTTACGGATTGATACGATTACGCATACTCGCCGTGCAGATTCAGATCGACCTGATTATAATCTCACTGCGGCGTTGAAGACCTTACGGATCTGCCTTGGCGTTCAGCTCATGCGAACGGCACGTCTATGTAAAGTTTACGAAGGCATGGATTACGGAATTGTTTGGCCTCTTCTTAAAGCAGCAGAGTGGGCTCCTACGCCAGGCATACGTCAATGGATTTCGGACCTCCTCAGTACTTGGCCTCTAGAGGGAGTAATGGTATCTACAAATAACATCTAAGTTGATTATTCAGGACCCTCTCCATGCAAAACTCTGTTTGGAAGTACATTGGAGCCGTCTCGACCAAGGTTACACCATTGAATATTGCCGAGTCAAATGCGAAAACGTATGGGGAGCAACCAGAAGTGGGAAGCCTATTGAAATCGAACTGGCCGAACGAGCGTGGACTGGGGAATATCGCGAAGGTTTCCGAATCCTCGGATTGGACTAATTCTAGTACGGATTACAATACAAAAAGGAGAATGGAGCATATTCGAATTGGATTGGCAGTGAGAAAAATGGGAAGAGAAAATAAGGTTGCGTGTTCTGCATCTCTAGCAACTTCATATCGGACAGAAAAGTAAAAGTAAAAGTAAACAATCCACAAACTCCGGTCGCCCGTGCCCCCAGACTCTAGCGCCAATCGGAAGCTTGCGACAACTGAATGAACTCGAATCCAAGTTTATCGTCCATAGCTGTCGAAAGCTTGAAACTCGCAGACGATTAGTAATATATATTTCCGTCTAAAGCGTCGCAGCCTCCAATTGCAGAGAGGAAGGTAATTTCCTCTCGGAAGTCGGTGACCCGTAATAACCTCCTATCAGTCGTAGCGAGAGAGCTCCAAGCCAACCATCAAACGCAACAATTTCTCATGGCCATGACTTCGCAAATAACGATCTCTGCGTTCATCGATCGCAATTTTATTACCGCGGATGAATACAACGGAATCAAATGTTTCGCTGCCGAGCTTCCCTTCAGCCCTGATAATATCCGGAGATTCGGGGAAATCGTCCTCAGGCACAGCCTGCAAGATCGAGTGGGTGCCCTCTACGTGCACCGCCATTTCGAAATGCCGCCAGATTCGATCGTTATGAAATACGCTCTTTCGGAAGACATCGAGATCGCTCGAATATATCAAGCTGACTCCCTCGAGCGTAAGCACATCGCCGGGACCTCATTCCGGCTGTTGGAGGGCCACCGGTTTCAAGCCTACGAATATGCAGTAAACGTAACAATGCCTCAGCTGCCCCAGTCATTTTTGAACGAATTGTCTCGGTTTCTTGTTGATAACAACCTCGATGCCGTCTTGGGCCTATTTCTCCGAGCGCCGAATAACGATCAGACACTCTGCGAATTGAACGTCGCAGAACCGAAGATTTCCGTTAGCATCCCACTCGATGACGTTCCAGACGATGTCCGATTAGAGGCGACTCCCGCGTCATGGGTATATTCAAGTAGTTGCAATGAACCGAATGCGGTTAGCACTTGTTCCGAACCGATAGTCCGCTGCGATCATAGTACTCAGCCCGAAAACGATGCACGGCTGCTTGAAACAATTTGCAACGCTTTTCAAAAACGCGCCCTGAATCCCGAGATTAGTCTCTTTACGAAAGGACATATACATAAATGAAAGTGTTATCACAAATACTTTACTATCAACTGCCTCCAAATCCATCAAGATGTTCCTCGGAGAGTCTGCTTGCCAGAACTACTTCTTCATTTGATTTTTGAGCAGATTCCAAACTCCCTTCTCAAATCCATCTAACTTTCAATCGCTCCCCCCAATTTCCTTGCTGCAATAGTGAGGGAACTTCTGAACCTCGCTGTACCCGTATTCCGCACACTCCATATCCAATCCTTCAAAAACTATGTAACCTTTACTCCCGTCAAATTTCAATGCGCCTGGCTATCCAGGCCGGGGCATGACCCCAATGACAGTCGACTGAATGGTGATCGAGGTAACAGGGGGAGTGTGTCTCCCATTGGAATCCGTAAGTTCCGATGACATAGCGCTAGAACGATGGTTGGTGTTTGATGAATAGATGGTTGTGGTTCATGAGATACAAGGTTAAGGTTTATTGTTGAAAGTTCAAGAGTCTTCTTCGTTTCCCGAGATCGACGATGAGGATGGTAAAAATGATGATGACACTCCTGTTCCGACAACTCGGCCTCGAGGGGAATGCTACGAGTTCGCTGCATTAACCGACGCTTACCGAGTTCTCGGTATGTGTCTGGTAACTTCCCGAAATGAATGATCAGGTGATCTGAACCTTCCGCATGAGGCGCCCATATTGAACAATTTTGACTCGCGTAACGTCGAAATAGGGATTGGCCACCCCACCCATGTTTCGGATGCCTCATTAATATCCCGTAAGGAACCACCGGTTGCCACGCACGCCCATGGTGATGTCGAAGCAGAGGTTCCGACGTCGCTCCAGGTTGATCAAACGTACTGAATGTTGAAAGAAACTGAATAACCAGAGTCATAATAAACGTGATGACACCAGAAGCGAGTAGAATACAAGCGTAGCTGAGAACAATACCATTCATCAGCCAATTTTTTCCAATAAGCCTCGATGCTCTCTCCCGAATTCCCGTGGTTGAGTTGAATGGAGATCGTCGCCTTGTTGACCGTGTCATGTAACCCATTATGTCCAATGTTTGACCGAAATTCCTAAATCAATAGATAGTTCTTATTGTCCCGAATTTACGAGAGGCAGCTAGAATTCTCAAGCAGGGTCAATTTTACCCCTGGACTGAGGATCTAGCACAGAAACTATCACGCCTTTCACAATTGCACAAAGAGATTAAAGAAGCGGAGCGAGGAAAATCGAAGAGCGAAAGGAGATTGGTGTTTGGCCACCTACCCATCCCATCTGACGAAGATAGCCCATAGTTTCGGCTTGTGGATCGTGCATGAGCATAAGTCTTGGGGAGGAGAATCAGAAATGGTATTGGCTAGATGTTGTCGACCGATCAATCTGCTAGACAAACCTGACACTGACAGTCGAATCCATAATTCCGTTTCAACGTTTCCCGTCGGAGTTCCCCTGGCCAGGACGGATCAACATACGAAATCGTAATCTCATCCCCTGATACAATATCCTCTTTGGCAACAACTTTCATCAATCGTTGAACATGGCCGAAAGGGATTACCAGTAAGTTCCGCTGCTCGTCCTCTAACATCAATCACCCGCGCGTTCGGCGAACAGGAATGATTGAGATGTGAATGCAATAAAAACAATCCCCCATTCAAGTTGTTCGTATTATACATCCCTAAAATCAACCTTTAGCTTGTGAATTCAGGGTACCGAGATGTAACAAGAATTGCTCGAACGTCAAAAACTTTTCAACACGCTGAAACTGTGGATGCAATCGTAAACAAAACCTCAGATCCTCATAACTCCTCGTCCACATTTCCCGCACACTCTCCTCTTCAAATATCCTACCATCAACTTTCTTTTACGTTCCAGGCAACGTACCATGAGGGTAAACTTTCATGCCGTTTCTCCTGCGAAATGGTGCTGAAACTAGCGAGTGTTTCGGCGAAGGTGCTTGTCCCGGCTAAGTCCGTTGCGTCGGCCGTGGGGGACGCATGACATACAAGACGAGTCCAGAGATGACCCACAGCCAACCCGCCATGCCATTCCTGATAATGCATCACGTACCCCAAGTATCTATTGTCAACTGTCATTTCCGGAGGGGGAGTAACGCTTGCCAGTCAACGTTCTGTTTCGGACATGTCAGAAACTTGTTTTCCGCTGAATGTGCGATATCTTTCTTGGCGCATGATTTGTTACACCAAACTACTCGTCAATCTTTATATGAATTGCGGAGCTACCTTGCTTGCACTCCTTACAATTGACTCGTAATGAACTGCCTATGTTGCCGAACACTTTGCCGCAGAACGCACAGTGTCCTTGTACCGGTAACTTCCACACCTCCGGTCCAGGAATCCAGACAAATGGACTCTCCTTGAATAATGTCGTACCATTCGCAACCTCTGTAGTAGCATAAAGTCCCTTGCCCGTGGTCGATGACGTCTTGACTTCCAATCCTGTCGGTATAATGATTCCGGGAGTGAGCCGCGAAATAGCGGTGGACGAAGAGGTGATGACTGCCGGTTTTGAGAGAATCTTTTTCAGACGCTATAGTCAGCTTTGAAGCTATACATACGACGGAGCACCTTTTCAGAGAGTGTCCAATTTGGTTCTTCGGATTTGACGGCGGAGAGGAGCTTGGAGAGGCCAATTGAGGGTGAGTTGTTGCGTATTCGGATTACGAGCGAGAGGACTTGCTCGTCGGCAGGGGAATATGGCGTTGATTCGACCGGAGTAGTCATTCTGATGAGGAGTTCGGAACTATCGAAGGGATGGTAATGCGGCCATTGCGGCGAGAGTCTCAGGGACGATGGATTTGGTTCAATAGGCGAGGGGAAGCGCGAGATTTTTCTCCGACGATCAATCAGCGACTGATCTCCAAAATTTCGCCCTCACCCGACTCGCCTGTCGCCAAGAAACGGCAAATCATTCCTATCGGCCAATTAACACTCGAAGCTTCTTCAAGTCTTCAGCTTAGTGGTGCAATTCTCCTCAATTCATTCAAGTCCTCTCGGGGGGCAACACGTCGCTGACTAAGGCGATCCTCAACCGCGTTCTTTCCGACGTACCTTGAACCCTTTCACGTGTAAAGAACAGCTCAAAAGTTTCTCAGCAATTACAAAGCTTTGGAACTTGTTCATTTCCGCCATCCGGAACCAATCGCAGAAGCAACAATCAAAGACCACCTCCGCCGACCTTCGCCGTAAATCGTCCATCCCCAATGTCGCAATCTATGCCCCTCTCATATCACGGACATAGCCGGACTCCGAATTTAACCATAGTGGAATCCCGCGCCAGGATATCCAAACGTATGACAGTTCTTGTCTCAGTCGCTGTGTCATGAGCAGATTACACGGAATAAGCCGCAATTCAACACAAAAACATCCCCCAAAGTTATGCCGACCGGTCGAACCGGAAGACCGGTGTTTGTCATTTACGTCATACATTTTGCAAAACGATCCCCACCAACCGCGCATCCCCTAACAACACCGCAATATTACAATGTATGTTATAATGACAAGTATATACACCAAATCGACATCACGCAAAGTTTGCGTACCGATATCCAGGGACCGAGTTCGAAAGACCGGAACTGAAGGATGGCTTCGAGGGATATTCTTGCGCAACATGTCGCGAACGTTCACGCCTTTGAAACGAGTCCGGAGAACGTGCTTCCCGCGGTTGCATCCACAGAATCGTTGAGTACGCTTCAGGGAGATAACTCCTCGCCGGCGACGTCGGCGGGACAGTCGTCTAGACCGGCGGTGTCACGCGTTGTGACGGGAAAGTCACTGACTTCTGTTCCGACGAATACGGACGTCGATGCCCTGGTACGGATGCTTTCACGACGAACGACGACGGGCGGACAATCGGATATATCCGCCGATGACTATCAAGCGGAACTCGAGCAAATCATGGGGAGTATATTCGGTCATTCCGAAAACGATATTTCGAGGCGGAAAAACGTGGGTGTTGTCTGGAAACATCTCTCTGTGCATCTTGCCCACCGACTTGAGTGCTAACGTTTCTAGGTGAAAGGAGTTGGTGTGGGAGTTACTATGAATGAGACCTTTGGAGGAACATTCCTTGCGCCCTTTAAAAAGCTCCCGCTGCTGTTCTCGCATCGGAAAGCTGCGGAAGACACGAAACGGACGCTCCTACATGACTTTTCTGGTTCGGTCAAAGACGGAGAGATGCTTCTTGTCCTCGGTCGTCCTGGTTCTGGATGTTCGACCTTTCTCAAAACGCTTGCCTCTCAGACTGAAGGATACGAGGACGTAACTGGGGAGATCTCTTATGGTGGTCTGTCTGCCAAAGAAGTCAAGGAGAAGTACCGCGGTGAAGTTGTATACAATCAAGGTTTATCGGGTTTGAGATGACAATGTTAATAGTCAGAGGACGACATACATTATGCGACGTTGACTGTGAAACAGACGTTGGCTTTTGCGTTGAAGACCAGGACACCCAGAGAACGACCTGACGGAATGTCGAGAGCAGAATACAGGAGAACGTTCCTCGATATCCTGGCTCGGATATTCGGAATTGAACATACATTGGACACTCGAGTTGGAAATGAGGTATATCCCGTCCGGAAAGTAATCTCACAGAAAGTTTATTCGCGGTATCTCTGGGGGAGAGAAGAAACGTGTCTCGATTGCGGAGACAATGGTCACGAGAGGTGCAGTTGGATGTTGGGATAACTCTACCCGCGGTCTTGACGCTTCTACCGCCCTAGAATACTGTCGAAGTCTAAGAGTCCTAACCAATCTCGCCAAAGTCTCCACCATCGTCACCATCTACCAAGCTGGTGAAGGACTTTTTGAGGTATCTCCCCCCGCCTTGCACTGCTAATAAACAGTTATTCGATAAAGTTCTCGTCATCGATGAAGGGAGATGTGTCTTCTTTGGCCCCACAGACAACGCAAAACCGTATTTCGAGGATCTCGGTTTCGAATGTCCATCACGTCAAACAACAGCCGACTTCCTGACCTCTGTCACCGATCCCAACGCCCGCGTCATCCGCAACGGCTACGAACATAAAGTCCCGCGTACATCCCAGGAACTCGAAAAAGCATTCCACGATTCCCCCGCTGCGAGAGACAACTTTACCGCCATTTCGGCGTTTGAAGCTGAGATTCGAGAAAAACATCCCGCAGATTCGTTTCGTGATGCCGTTGGCGCGGGGAAAGCCAAACATGCGGCGAAAAAGGGGGTTTATACCATTAGCTTTTTGCAGCAGGTACAGGCGTGTACGATTCGACAGTATCAGGTTTTGTGGGGTGATAAAGTGACGTTTTTGGGAAAGAACTTTTTGACTATTTTTCAAGCTTTGATTATTGGGAGTTTGTTTTATAATCAACCTGCTACGTCCGCGGGTGTGTTTACTCGTGGTGGTGTTGTCTTGTATACTCCTCCTCCACTCAAGGATTGATGTAGTTTCTCGTTGTTGTTCAATACGCTCGTTGCGTTGAGTGAGTTGACGGATGCATTTTCTTCGCGTCCAATCTTACTCAAACACAAGTCGTTTACGTTTTATCGGCCTGCGGCATATGCGCTTGCGCAACTTGCGGCGGATGTTCCTGTTGTGTTTATCCAAGTCACTTGTTTCGACCTCGTCATATACTTTATGACGAATATGGCGAGGACGCCGGGACAGTTCTTTATCAACTTTTTCGTTCTTTATATCACGACGATGGCCATGTACGCGTTCTTTCGGATGTTGGGAGCTCTGTGTTCGAGCTTGGATGTCGCTACCAGGGTCAGCGGCATAAGCGTTCAAATCCTCATCGTTTATGCCGGATACGTCATTCCCAAACCAAGTATGCATCCGTGGTTCATGTGGGTACTGTCCTACCTCTTATTCATCACTAATTATAGCTCTGGTATATAAATCCGTTGTCCCTCATCCTTTCGCATCTAACCGTAGAGTTGCATACGGATTCGAAGCATTGATGGTCAATGAATTTCACAATCTTCAACTTGTCTGCGTTCCCCCGAATCTTGTTCCGCCTTACGGCAGTGTTGCCAACCAAGGCTGCTCACTACCCGGATCAACACCCGGAACCAATATCGTCAACGGCGATGCATACTTGCAGGCTCAACTTAACTATTCGTACTCCCATCTCTGGCGCAATGTCGGCATTGTGTTTGCCTTTTGGGGCTTCTTTGTCGTTGCTACACTCGTCGGCATGGAGATGATTCTCAAACCTCACAAAGGAGGAGGGAACGTCAACGTCTATCGTAAAGGAGGGGCGCCAGAGTCTGTCAAAAAGGCTTTAGAGGAGAATAAAGTGGTTGAAGACGAGGAGAGGCAACGGGAAGAAGGGGCGATGAGACAGTCGAAGAAAGAGAAACAAGAAGATGAACTGCAGGGGATCGCAAAGAGTGAGACTGTGTTTACCTGGAGCGGCGTCAATTATACAATCCCCGTCAAAGGCGGGAAAAGAGTCTTGTTGAGCGACGTCCAGGGATATGTCAAACCTGGGCGTCTCACTGCTCTCATGGGAGGTATATCCTGCACTCACAAAACTAACAGAAGAATCCGGCGCCGGGAAAACGACGTTGCTCAATTGTCTTGCGCAGCGGGTTTCGACAGGAGTCATTACAGGGGAGATGTTGATCGACGGACGACCCCTGCCCAAGTCTTTTCAACGGTCGACTGGGTACGTGGAACAATTGGATGTACATGAACCTACCTCGACCGTACGGGAAGCGCTTCGATTCTCCGCCCTGCTGCGACAGCCAAAAGAAATCCCTCGAGAAGAAAAATACGATTATGTCGAGAAGATCATCAAGTTGCTCGAGATGGAGGAGATTGCGGAAGCCATGATTGGTGGAGGAGAAGCAGGACTTTCTGTTGAACAGCGCAAACGAGTGACAATTGGCGTTGAGTTGGCCAGTAAGCCGCAGTTGCTCCTATTCTTGGACGAACCTACTTCCGGTACCGTTCCTGCAGAATAAATTTGACGACAGGTCTTGATGCACAAAGTGCGTTCAACATCGTTAGGTTTCTTCGCAAATTATGTGATGCAGGTCAAGCCATCCTGTGTACGATTCATCAACCCTCCGCCATTCTCTTTGAGCATTTCGATGACCTTTTACTCCTTCAGGCAGGAGGACGGACTGGCTACTTTGGTCCGCTTGGCGACGATTCTCAAACATTGATCAAATACCTCGAAAGGAACGGCGCACCCAAATGTAAAAAGAATTCCAATCCGGCAGAGTATTTCCCCCTTTTCTTCGTCAGTGTTGATGACAGATACATGCTTGACGCGATAGGAGCTGGTGCAACTGCAAAAACAAAGCAAGATTGGGGCCAAGTTTGGACGGACTCGGATGAAAGTAAACGCGCGACCGAAGAGATTCAAAAGATCGCGACGGAGCGCAAGAAGGCTGAGATTTCGAAGTTCATGAAAGACCAACGCGAGTACGCGATGCCCATGTCCACGCAAATCGTTGCTGTCACCAAACGCTCGTTCACTTCATGCTGGCGAGATCCTGATTACCTTCTCGGAAAGTACACTCCTCTCTCTTTAAGTTGCTGACATAGATTCTTTCTGCATGTTGTAACTGGATTATTTAACACCTTTACATTCTGGATGTTGTCGAACAGTCAAGTCGACATGCAGAATCGATTGTTCTCAATATTCATTACCCTCACAATTTCTCCCCCCTTGATACAACAACTCCAACCTCGATACATCGATTTCCGCAATATTTTCTCCGTGCGCGAAAACAAGTCCAAAATATACAATTGGTTCTCTTTCGTCTTCTCCGCATTCATTGTCGAAGTCCCATGGTCGATCCTGTTTGGCACAATCTATTATTGCTGTTGGTACTGGGGAGTTGGGTTCCCTCGAGGGACTCTTGCCGCGGGGTATACATGGCTGTCGCTCATGTCATTTGAGATATATTCCGTTTCGTTTGGACAGGCATTGGCGGCGGTAAGCCCTAACGCCATGTTTGCAAGTCTTCTTGTTCCCACCTTATTCTCGTTCGTCATTGCATTCTGCGGTGTTCTGTCACCACCGGCCGCAATGCCCCATTTCTGGAGTAGTTGGATGTATTGTATTTGGCCCCTAAGCGACATCTGTTGACTCCAGGGTTGACGCCATTTCATTACTTGCTGGAGGGAATGTTGGCTGTGGTGGTACATGATCAGCCAGTTGTTTGTACGACGAATGAGTTTGCGGAATTTTACCCTCCGCAGGGTCAAACTTGTCAGCAATGGGCGGGTCCGTACGTCGAACAAATGGGGGGATACCTTCAGGACCCTTCAAATACCACTCTTTGCCAGTACTGCCAATATGCGAACGGCGATGAATATGTATGTTCCTTGGTAATTTTGCTGATATTAGGCGGCGTCGTTGTCGGTTTACTTCTCGCACATTTGGCGCGATTATGGGATTTTCATGTATACCTCATTTCCTTTTCTCTGTTAATTGTATAGTGGATACATCATTTTCAACATTGCAATGCTTTTCTTGATTACTTGGTTGTTCTTCGTAGGCTACAAGTATTTTATTCCCACGAAAGCGGTCGCGAAAGTCTTGAAATGGGGGAGCGTGAATGCTTCCGACGAAAAACGTGGGGGATCGGAGGGCACGGGGGGACAGATTATGCAACCCGAACGGAGGACGAAGCGGGGAATCAATATATAGAAGAAGGGAATACTCGCGCGGGATAGATCAAGCTCGGAATTTTTTTTCCCTCCGGAAGTACTGGAGGATTAGAGGCATTTGTTTGGTCGAATTTAATCAACCTTAATTTTGTGGATTTCCCCGATGTCCGCCAGTCCCCGATGGGGATTTCGGAAGATCTTGGTCGGTGTCACCCCGCTTAGCGTTTCCGTTCCGTTGTTCCCCAACCAATTGACGTCAGAAGATTGCCACCTCGGTCCGTACTTTCAAGCATTGTGATACGTGAACTTTACGTCAATCCCACGCGACCGAATGTCATTTGAGAACCAGTTTTCATCGTGAATGCGGTGGTACATATATCCGAGCCGTATCCACTCGTGGCGAGAGATCCAGAAGAACACGAAAGTGAAACAATGACCGTCACTACACCCACCATCAAGCTCAAACCCACCGGCGCGCTCATGCCGCAAGTTGGCTTTGGATTGTTAGTCGCATTTTCAGGGGAAAAGCTAATTGCAGATGGAAAGTCAATGTCGATACCGCCGCCGACCAAGTTGTGAACGCCATCAAGGCGGGCTATCGTCTTTTCGATTGTGCCCAAGATTACGACAATGAGAAGGTACCTCCATTTCCAGAGGAGCTAGATTGACATTAGCAATGCGGCGAAGGTGTCCGTCGGGCAATTTCTGAAGGTTTGGTAACCCGAGAGGAGCTTTTCATCGTTACCAAGGTGTGGAGCACTTTCCACGGCAAGCACGTAATTCCAGCTATCAAACGATCCCTCAGCGATTGGGGGTTAAACTACTTCGATCTCGTCTACATCCATTTCCCCATTGCGCTCGAATATGTCGACCCCAAAGTTCGATATCCACCAGGTTGGACGTATGATGGCCAAGATGAAGTTCGCTATGCCAAAACGTCCTTGCAGGAAACGTGGAGAAACATGGAAGAAGCTGTCCATCAAGGATTGACCAAGCAAATTGGCATTTCCAACTACACGGGAGCATTGATTTTGGATTTATTGAGTTATGCCAAGATCCCACCTTCAGTCTTGCAGATCGAGCACCACCCATATCTTACTCAACCGAGATTGTACTTCTGCTACCTATACTCTGTTGCTAATCGAAGGATCGAACTGGCTCAAGAAAACGGAATTGCAGTCACGGGATACTCTTCATTCGGGCCACAATCCTTCGTTGAATTAGAGTGGAAGAAAGCCACGGACGAAGATGTCCTCTTCGAGAACAAAATAGTCAAAGCGGCCGCCTCCGCTCATGATGTGACACCTGCACAAGTCCTGCTGCGATGGGCGACGCAACGTGGAATCTGCGTCATTCCCAAGAGCAACAATCCCAAACGATTGGCTCAAAACTTAGACTGCAATTCATTTGATTTGACAAAGAAGGAATTGGATTCTATCTCGGCCTTGAACAAAGGGTTGAGATTCAATGATCCTAGCGATTACTTGAAGAACCCGATCAGATTGTTTGCATAGACGGTATATACATGAGGGCGAGGATACATGTAAAAGCTTAGATGAAATAATACACTCGTTCGGAATTGCCACTCATCGTGCAACTTGGCCGGAGCCGCCGATCCGTAAATTTTGCAGAGACGCGAAAATCAAAAATGTGACTCATCATTGTTCCTGACGATGATGCCGTCCGATCCACCGCTGGAGGGTCAAAAGCTTTGCATTGTGGGGTGTTCCGGGTCCGGAAAGGTCCTCACGTGGCTTTCGAGTTACTGAATTGTCAGAGTACCCTCGGAGAAGAACTGACGCGAATTTTCGGATTGCAATTTCTCAACCTTGATGCTGTGGCACATCAGCCGCATTGGCAAAACACTCCTCGTGAAACTGTTCGAGCCGAAGTCTCAAAATTCCTGAAAGCGAATCCAGAAGGATGGATCATTGATGGCAACTACCAAAATATGGTCGCCGATATCACTTGGCAATCTGCAACCGATATCATTTGGCTTGATTACCCCATTTTCGTCGTCCTCTGGAGGTTGTTCGTCAGGACAATCAAACGCATTCATAGCGGTGAAAAGTTGTGGGATAAGGAAGGATGTGTCGAGACTTGGCGAAATCAATTTTTTTCCCGGGATTCTCTCTTGTTCATTCCTTCCATACATCGACGAGACTGATTCCAGTTTATGGGTATTTTGGTTTTATCGATACAGGCGTCCCATTTTCTGCAGGGATTTGATTGGCAAGGAAAAGGGGAGGCTCGAAGGGACTAATATCATATGCTTTCAATGGCCTGGACAGACGCAAGCATGGCTAGAAGCATTGAAGGCAGATTCAGCACATGGGGGCAGCGGTCACTGGCAATTGAGCGGGCATAATCGAGTTTAATTTTCGCACTTTGGCTCAATGATAGCCTCGTACCCAGGTTGGCTTATGTATTGGAGAATAAGCCTGCCTTGTTAGTATTTGAATTTCACGCTCACAACAAGTGATACATGAATTTGCACAGATCTGTAATGACGATTTGAAGTGTGCGAAACCCCATTCAGCATCTTCATCTGCTCGGTCACCCCGTCTCACAATCAGAACATCGAACCTGGTTGCCCTCTTCAGAAGCTAACTACGATTGTACTCGAGAGATGTGCGAGGGGTACTAGTATCATGCCCCCACCGTTGGTGGTTGAAAACAGGCCTTAACTAAACGATATCTTGCTACGAGCTATTTGTGTCCATACGATACCCAATTACTTCAATTCCCTAGTTATGCGGATAATAATATAAGTCCTGAACCAATCCTTTCACTTCTTCAGTCTTCTTCATTCCTTGAATTTCCTTCATTCGAATCCTGCAGCAAAATTGAGGCTTCCCCCGGGACTTCGCCCTCGCCTGCGTTTGTGTCCGGATGATTCTCGTTGCCATCCTCTACAATTGCTATGGGTTCTTCGGTCCTCAAGCTGTTCATTTCGACCTCCTCAGGTTGGTTCGCCGAGCTCACGATCGCGGGCATCTTCCACCAATTCCACAATTTTTTCAGACGCTCCGCAACTCCTGCGAGGACACCTCTGGCGCCCTCATCCCCTCCTGCTCTTCCTGCTCTTCCTTCTCCTGCCGGGATTCCATCCACTTGTGGCGGTAACAGTGGCGCGTTGGCTACTCTGCTGGCCTCAAGGTCTGCCCCTGAGATTAGATTAAATGTACAGTGTAACTGACCTCGATCTCTGTCGCGGCGGTTTTGAAAAATACTTGCAAAGAAGATAAAAATAGCGAATGCGGCGACGTTGAGGACATAAATCGACTCGCCAATAGAGACTGCTGCCTCTAATATCGATTTCCATCGTCGTACCTGGCAAGTGTAAGATCGGACGAACGTGACGATCCGGGGTTTTAATTGATTTTCGTGTGATATCGAAGTAAAGTTGGGGGTTGATAGATTCAAATAAGGCAAAATAGTTGTGTTGAGAATGTCAAAATAGACGCCGAAAAGGGTTTCATTGACGAAAATGTTGTTTGTGGGAGGAAGTAATGTAGCTTGACTGAAGTTGAGTTGGTACCAGTTCGGTAACGGTTGAGGTGGAATAGGCGCGTAAATAGTCGGACTTGTTTGTCCCAAGTCGTTCAAAATGGTCCAGTAATACCCAACAATAAGCCAGTTAACCAGCTGCCAAAATATTGTAGGATCGGAGATAGGCAGGAGATCAAACGTCGGCTTCAGCAGAGTATTCGCTTTCAAATAGTCTGATTTCGAGGTGCGGCTGAAATCAACTTGAGCTTTGGCGGTATCGAACGTGATTGAGAGCGTTTTCCCGGAGGTGCTATTGGACTGGTAGGTTGTATACTGGATGTATAATGTCCAATAGTCATTAGCTGGGGAGTTGATTGATGTTTGAGAAGAATCTAACATGCATATATCAGCGCGTAGTAACAAAAACTAGAGATACCATTGTAGAACATGGAAAAAGACGATAGGTTGTTCGCGGCCAATATTGGGAATAGTATCGAAGTCCCTTGAATTGGGGAAACAGGCGAAATGGCCCCGAGGAGATCAAGCAAGACTGCTTCCCATAGTAAAATCGTTGATTGTAAATCTAGAGGTGCCGTTGCCGAAGTATATCCAAGAGCCTCGGTATACGATGGGAGATTATTCAATCCCAGCGGTTGTGGATTATCGCGACTGATATCCATTGCGATCCACTGACTCGCTGATGTATTGCATGCTACGTTTCCCTAAATTTAACGCTTGTAACATATGATTAGGAATACTTGAATCTCGGTAGTCGGTTGATTAATTTGAGTGAAATAAATCATTCGGATGGAACAGTTTTGCAAGGCATAATTTTGATACAACAGGCCGTCAATTGGTTCGTCAATTTGGTGGTCAACGAACCCGTTGATTGCATATGAAAAAGCCCCGAATGATGAATTCGTCGCAACGGCTGTTGTAAGCGAGATAGGAACAGGGAGCTTAACAGTCGTCGACATTAATCTTTTCACCCTGGCAAACTTTTGGCTTTGCAATCCATGGGGTTTGGACAAGAAATTTTTCGTACCAGAGCTTATATGTCCCGTTGAAATCAGTGGTGATTAGAGGCTGAGACTCGTATCCGACCGCTACAATAGAGAGAAATGCGATGGCGCAGAACCAAATAATCGCGGCAATATAGAACCATAGATAGAAGCATCGACAAGTGAATTTATTAGGCTTCTTAGAATATCCAAATTTATACCAATTCGTGGGCTCCGTTTCGTTTTCCATGCCACCTGTTCGGAATATGTCCAATGTTTGAGTCAGAATTCTTATTTTATAAAACTCCCGATCACCTCACTTTGTCAAACGTGTGCCTAAAGCTGTTCCATTTAAGGTTGGGAGGACAGTTGGTTTGATGAGATGACATAGACCCCCACTCGTAGCCAAGACTCGTTTTGCGGAGCCCATTGCATCGCATTGAAGTCTATTCCGTAGGTTTAGACTTCGTACCTAATTTGCCAATGTCTCGGAGCAATTTGAGGTTTCATTGATTCGAAGGCCTGAGCGGGGGTGATGCGACGGCCTGTGCGGAAGTAATGGGATGTATTGCAAAATAGGTTTGGGTTCACCGAGAACTAATCAGATCCCACCACATCCCGTGGCAGGCGCAACCAATCGATGTTTCAATTTAACGGCTCTTGGGCCGTCGCTTTAGCTTATTTCATGGTTCAATAATTTCGGATGCGCACCGACCTACTGATACCCCAATTTAGTTGAACTGCACAGCCTTGTTTCACACTTTGGACGGCAACTAGCATCCACTTTTACGGTATCATATAACTTCCAAACCAGCACGCCCCTGAATGTCGGTAATTCCAAGATACTGAATCTTATTGGTGCGGGAAACATGCTGGTGGGACTAAGTAGTAGCAGGCATACCGAGGAGGTTGAAGAGAAACGGCGGTACTATGGAGGGACAATGGTATGTGCGTGCCCGCACCCGCACACCCGCACACGCGCGCGCACACACACATACACACACACACACAGAGGAGAGAGAGAGCACACAAGAAGTGGATTTCTGTTTGTCTATGAATGCCTCCGTAACCACCCATTCTACGCCGCGATATCCGAGTGTCCTAACAAAATGCGGATTGCCATAAGATTCTTTTGTAGGCAAATAACTACTCAACACATCGACCCCAACTATTAGAGACACTTTGTTTTTTCATTACGTGCGCGCCATAAGTTGTGGCTTTCTGCCCGCAGTGACGCAATTACATACAGAGTTGCCCAGCAGGGCACGGGATCGTCACGCAGTGAGCAACGATGCCTCATTGACAAGAAAGACCCTCTCGTCCAGTCTCACCACGCGTACAAACATGCCGTCCCTCATCTCCATCACCGCAGACAACAAGAAATGGAAGGCCAACTTCCGTCCCGTCATCGTCGCCGCAGGAGGCACGAGCGGTCAATCCCCGCTCTCCCCCACAACTCCCTCAACGATTGCTGATAAGCAGGCATCGGCGCAGCCATAGCCACCGCCTTTGCCAAATACTCTCGCAAAGACGCATCCCATTCCCCCCACATCATCATCGTAGGTCGAAGCCGCGATGGCGCAAATGCCGTTATCGACCAATGCAAAGAAATCAACCCTGCCGGGACATACGAGTTTATCCAGGGCGACCTCAGTTTGATGAGTTCGGTGCGGGATGTCGCGAAACGGATTGCGGATAAAGTTGACAAAGTGAATTTTCTGTGTTTGTCAGCGGGGATGCTGGCAGTGGGGAAGAACGATACGGCCGAGGGGAATGATATGAAGCTTTCACTGGATTATTATTCCAGGTAAATCCTCTCCTGTCGTTTGGGGAGGGGTCCTAAGGGGGATAGATTTCTTTTGACGAACTTGTTGATGCCGCAATTTGAGAAGGCTACGGAGAGAGGTGAGGAGGCAAGGGTGTTGAGTTGTCTTGCGGCCGGAATGGGTGGGAGTATTGACCTCGACGATTTGGGGTGTCACGATAATAAGGGGCTCATGGCTAAGGCTGGTGCTGGAAGGACGTATAATGACTTGATGATCAAGGTTTGTTCTCTCTCTATTTGTTCTAACTTGGGGCCAGGAGTTCTCTATCCGTCATCCGAACATGTCGTTCACTCATGTCTATCCCGGTTGGGTCAAGTCCAATATCTTCAGTGGTCTTCCATTCTATATACGCTGGCCGTTGGTCACCCCTCAAACGCCTCACTGAATCTTTGTAGCTTAGTTCTGGCACAACCCTTCAGCTCTACTCCTGAAGAGTGCGCCGAGTACATGGTCCATCATCTTACGCGTCCCGACCACAAAACCGGAGACTACTATCTGTCGAATAACGGAGATGATGCTGTGAAGAACAAATATCTCGAACAGGCGGACATCAGAGAAAAGGTATGGGATTACGGCCTCTTGGTGACTGGATTGAGCAAGAAGTAACTATAAATGGGTGGTCGTGCTAGTGTAAATATTCTCTCTTTGGCTATTATGTTGATGTCAACGGAATTGAAAGTTTGAAACTCGGGCAGAATCATATTGCTTGACGCTTCATGATACAATCACTAGCATCGATCATACGAACGAACTTGGTTAGCGGTCTCCCAGCTTGAGCACTTCTTTGTCAAAACTATTACTCATCCAACCGAAGAGTCGACGGGTTTGAAGTATCAAGCTCTTGTATCCCACGGCGTTCACGGGGCTTTGTTGGCTCCGTATTTGGTCTTCTTTTGGAGGCGAAGAATGTCAACATTGGATGCCAGTATACAATGGCAGTGAATGTGCAGGTTGTGCCAGCAAAAAGGTCAGGTAAATGTCATGACCGCTAGTAAGCAAAGCTTGTATCTCAGGGAAGGAGGTATCGACGACAGCGCACGCTTCAACTCGCGGTTAAAAATCCGAACTTAACGATAACTCAGCAACACCAACTATCGAAAGTTTTTAAACTGTTATGTACAGTACTTGATGGGTTATTGACTGCATGCTTTTGCCAATTCAATCAAACGTTCCTCTCCTGAATTCACTGGTTGCGAAAGTCCGATAACCTCTTGATGTAGTATATTTCTCGATCCGCAGAGATAACTCGACAATGACTGAAACCAGGAAACCTATGTGGGTGGTCCTTTTGATGTGTCCGCGACAGTTGAACGTGAAAAACCTCCTCAGTACCTGCTAGTGCTTGACGAAAGATCAGAGGATCACAGTGGATAAGGGCCAAGTCATACATTCTCTCCAAAGAAGAGTCTACTTCTCGAATGGCTAGTCAATGCTAATTCTGTGACCGACCTATGGACCTGGATTCGGAAGGCCTTTTCAATCAGCATCGGCAAGCAGAGATATTGTACAAATGATCTGACACTGTGGACCAATGTCACATTGGCAAACAGGGATCTCCGCTGGTGGATTGCAGTCGGAAAACGTAATTCCGCACGGGTTGGAGTCTATACCATGCGTGGGACCCGAAAGCAGTGCGGGACTTGGTTCCCACTTGTCATTCCGTGTGGGGGCGGCAAGCGTAGGATTCGTTCCTGTGAGAATGCCAACCGCCAGCGCTTTGATGCACACGATAGCTTTAAGTCGCATGCTCCAAGTTTCTGTAGATGTCGGAATTGACGTTAAGTTGCGGACGTAGGCTTCTTTAAATAAGGTAAATTGAACGATTCGGGTGTGAGAATGGATCGGTGGAAAGGAAAAAAATCCGGCAAAGTGGACGCGGATACATATGGCCGCTTGTGCGTTGCCTTGCATGTTCCCGATGAAAGAGTAGTAATAATCCCACTGATACATATCTGAGATAAATGTTACTATTGGAAATAGCCGGGACGAAAGCGTGTCGTTGTGAATTTAGGATTCTCATGCCACAGTCTTCATCTCAAAAATGAGGACTGGATTAATTACCTCGTTTCAGGAGGTATGTAGATAAGGTGCGACTGAGAGTAGGACGAACATAGCAGACTGGCAAGGCGGGAATCCTCAATGGCGGCAAATCTACCTATATAAGGTCGAGTATCATGACGCCGAAGATCTAGCTACGAATTGCCATCAAGATATAAACAGAAATTTATTCCGGAGCCGTGCGGATCGTTGCTGAGAGTGATTCCTGTGGCACATGGGAGGGCAATTTTTGAATGTAACAGAGAAAGTTAATGCTCAGTTGGAGACAGAAACTTTGTTCAACGAAACATCGACGCGGGAAACCATGATGGTGATGACCGGTACACGAATCTGCCATATTTTTTTTTTGTAGAAAGTTCGATCAGTTTTCTGCTTCTAGAGGGTCATCATCAAGAACATTTTTAACTGCCGGCTGTTGTGTTATGTGGAATTCGTCCATCCCTGTAGTATTGGAAAAGCATTGGAAATCAATTTCACCTCAGGAACGTGGACATCATGTAGCAAGACCCTGCATATGACACAGCTCCCGTCGTAAATGTTTCCTAGAACCGACCCGCATTCTTACAGTGCTAGAGCACGAGAAACGGAGTCAACATAAAAGTCGGTATGAATTCCTATGAAAACATCTGAAGGTCTAAATCTGATGAAGTACGTCCCTTTATTACACTGGAGGAGGCCACACGATACCTATTTTCGTCAACCGTGATTGATAGCAGATCTCTTACACTCGTACTGACACGTTGGAAAAAAGTCGGGCTCACATTGGCACAGAGGCACCAAGTTGAACCCACATTTCGGGGGGGCTGAAGGGCATTGACGCTTGTCTAATGCTTTCAAATACGTTGGAGCCGCAAGCGAGACATCAGACGCGATAAGAATACCGATTGCGAGACTTTTGACTACCACGGATAACAGTTGCATGTTGCGAATTGCTCGTAATCTGCAGACGCAGGCTGTCTTAAATACGTACGAGACGGTTACGGGGGAAGGGAGAAGATCGGTTCAGAGGAATGGAATCCAGTGAACGGGAGAGGGTGTTTGCGAATGCATCTGACCGTTTCGCTTGTGCAAACGGACGAAGAAAGGAAGGTCCTGACACATGGTAAGTTCAACCTAGTCACAAGGAGAAAAACGCTCCGGACGAAGGTTAGATTATCATGATTGTTGATCTGGCACAACCATCACGGACCGACAGATCCAGCAAATGCGTCCATTCAATATATTAGCTTTACTTTCGTCCGAGCGTTGAGATTAGCGATGGAACTCCAAAGTCGCCAAGCAACCGACTTGTCTTCTTAAAACGCCCGCCATATATTAAACATCTCCATACATGCGCTGTATTATATGCCATACATGAATAAAATACATCCAATCCAAACCCCCTCTCCAAATTCAAGCGCAACTTCATGCCAAACCAAAACAATTCCCACACACCATCTCCGCATACGCCCCCTCCACGTGCCAACATGTCAAGAACAACAACCCCCACCACCCCGCCGTCCACTGGAAAACACCTCGCCCCATTCCCCCAGCACCCCACTCCCGCCAGCCGTATCGCGTCTCCTGCGCCCTGTGGCGCCTAATCGTATTTTGCCTCGCGCATGGGCGTTGACGCTAGAGAGGATGGTTCCAGGACTGGTGCCGAAGAGGGACGGTGGGTTAGAGTAGATTGGCGTGTCGCCGTATTGGATTCCGGAATGGGGACTCGAGGGGTCGATTTCACCTGTTTCCACTGGTCAGCACTGGTCACTGATGGAGAAGGGGTGTGTGGACGCGGGGCGGGGAATGGGGGACCTAATTCTACTTTTGTTAGGATTTGGCGTGCACAGCGAAGGAATGCTTCTTCGACATTGGTGCCGTCTAACGCACTAGCCTCTAAAAACCCAATTCCTAAAATCATCGTCAACATGACTTCTCCCACACGTGTCGGTGTACGGCCACAGAACAGGGAGGGGAAGTGGTACCCTCTCGTGAAGCCCACCGTCCGGCTTCTTCGACGGAAACTTCTCGTTCACGATGAAATCCGCCGGCAACTTCACCTCCTCGAAAATCATTTGCGAAGGATTTAACGTCCCCGTTCAGACCATTGTGAGGTGTTGCGCTGGAAATATCGGATTTGTTGCCCACGAGAATAATGACGATGTCGGGTGAGGCAAGGGCCCGACAATCTGCCAACCACGTCTGTAACGCCAAAAAGGTCTCTCGACTACAACATTAGCACGCCACAACACTAAAATGAATTGCGGAGACGGAGAGGGGAGGGGTGAAGGGGAGGGGACTTTGTGATGTCGTAGACTAGGAGTGCACCTGCTGCACCACGATAATAACTCCTCGTTACACTCCGAAATCGTTCCTGTCCAGCAGTATCCCATAACTACGACACGTCACCTCATGCATTCTCCATGGTTAGCATACCTGCAACTTCATTCTCTTTCTCCGGGTCCCTGATCCGACTTTAATAATCTTATTCGCGAATTCCACACCAATAGTATGACTACTCAGCGCCTTCCACTCATCCCTAATAAATCGATGCAACAAACACGACCTAACCCCACATTAACACCTCTTCCCCCTCCAAAAGGAAAAAGGGGGTTTACTTTCCACATCCACTCGGACCGATGAGGATGAACTTGACGAGATAATCGTACATTGTTCCCAGCGCCATTTCCTGTTCCCCCGCGCCCGCAGGGACAGGCGGATTAGAGGAATGGTGCCGGGAGGACGCGCTGGGACGGGTTGCTCCACTTGCTGAGGGGGCCGTGGGAGCGAGGTGGTCTGAGGGGAGGGAGGAGAGCGTGTTGATGCTGAAGGTCGAGTTGCTGGATGTCGTGCTGTAGCTGCGTGGACGGGACGGCATTCTGTCTGGAATGTGAAGGGGGGGGATGTAAGGGGGGGAGAGGAGAGCCGCGTTGAGGGCCTCGATGGGATGGGAGGGGGGAGTGCTGAAGGTACTTGTTTTGATGGGGGGATGAAAATCACGGACTCGGCTTGTGTTACGCGGTAAAGCCGCGGCGGACGGTGAAAGCCGGGAGCTATGACGACTGCCAATCCTGAGAATTTGGAAGTCAAAATTGAGCAACCTCAAGAAGGCGGGGGTGATCAATCACATCTGGTCCCTAATCCATTCCAGGTTGCTTGCATTTGGTATAAAAACTCTCAGACATAACTGTTGTTGGACTTGACGCCCAGTCTCTTATTTATCTAACGGGTTCCTTCAAACTTGAAAGATTGATTCTCGAGTCTTCTCGTGAAATTCTGATATTTGCTGATAAACCTTTAGAAGGCAGATAATTTTCGTCTTCTCAATTGTTATCAATGTTTTCGATCAAGGAAATTAATTATCTTCAAGGGCATTAGCCCTCAACAAATATGGAATATTAGCGCTCCGGGTTGAGGTACCCAGATAGATATGTGGCTATGATCAACTTTGCAAGAAATGACCTTGCAACACTTATCACTCACTCTACAACCTTGTTGCAGTTGTACAGTGCACGAGTGGGAAAAGCGGACGCAGCGGGATATAAAGCCGGAAAACCAGGATCACGTGGTCTATCATCATCATTCTCAAGCACTTTTCTCAGGACACAAATAGCCAGATCACGAGCGTTTCAACGTGTCACGTCTTTTCCTCCGTCGAATGGTAATTCAAGCAAACTCTAGCGAATGTCTGGTTCCTGGTGACCCGGATGTCATCGGTCTTGGCTTCCGCCTCGGCTTCTACTTCCAACTCCTCTCCACCCTCCTTTTAGGCATCGTTCGTCCTGAAGAAGCTGCTGATGCTTTCATACCCAACTTATTCTTCATTATCGGTCTCATTTGTGCGGCAATATACTCTTCAGCACGATTGAACTACCCCCCTGGTTCCGTTATCGCATGTACGTGGTACCCTGTCCTTGCCTACGTCGCACTGCTTCCTTTGTTCTACAGTCATTTGCCCGCCAAATTACCTTGGTACAGGGTCATGATGTATCCTGCCGTTGTCATCGCTACCTGCTGCTTCGCCATATGGTTTTGGTTTTCCGGTCTCGATGCAGTCCATCCGTCGCAATGTATGGACCCGAGGGTGTTCCTTTTCTATAACCTTGATGCGAAGGGACGAGTTCGGATAGTGTTCAAGATATCAACAATTCTGAGTCTTATAATCGCGATCATTTCCGGCGGTGGGGCAATCCTATTTCAATCCATATCACTTTCCATCCTCCCTAGTACCGATCTTCCAAGGCTATGCCATAATAGGACGGACCCTGGCCGGGAGGTTGAGCTTCCGGACAGCTCCCTGTCGGATGGATCTAGGTCGGCACAACCGACAAAGGGTGCAACAGCGAGTAGCGCAACCGACAGCTCTCAGGGAGGTGCAACGGGTCAGAACAAGCCGCCCACACATCCAGGACAGGCGCGCAGCCCCAGCTCGACCGAAGTTCTGCATACAAAGCATCGATTTCGCATCCCTGTTCTTGGTTCCATCTTCCTGATCTGGGGTATCACGGCGTCGGAACTGCAACTCAAGTGGAACCATGTCGTTGGGATAAATTCAATTAACACAAGCGGGCAAGTCCTGCCTTTAGTTCTCGGAACGCTATCTCTCTTGTATACTTTTTTCGCCTTGAGAAATGAAATGTGGAAGGCGATGACACGATTATGGTTGAATATCAAAAAGTTTGGAAGGGCGATGTTGGAGGTGTTTTGGAAATTCATTATTTGGACATTCGGAAAGGTTCGTAGGGGATGGAGAGCTCTGTCCAAGTGTCTCAAAAAACCTAGAAGACCTAGTACGGGAAATGGTTGCTAGATTATTTCACTTCAATAGTGTTGAGCGGAGAACCTTTATAGACTAGAGGGACGGAGTGCGTGTGCGGACTTGATTGATTCTAGAGAAGGCGGATACAGCGCT
>Ga0335073_10002359_pt1 | contig 25793 bp, 30 predicted proteins | sample Lox_Sample_22_FD_207093 | JGI IMG/M metagenome (GOLD analysis project Ga0335073, IMG submission 207093) | Soil microbial communities from Loxahatchee National Wildlife Refuge, Florida, United States - Lox_Sample_2.2 | ecosystem: Environmental > Terrestrial > Soil > Wetlands | place: USA... | reverse complement strand
AGCTTTGGGCGCATTCCCGAAGTGGCGCCGACGCCGAACCTCATCGAGGTGCAGAAGAGCTCCTACGACCATTTTCTGCAGATGGGCGTCACGGCCGAGGCGCGCTCGAGCGTCGGCTTGGAGGAAGTCTTCAAGTCGGTGTTTCCGATCCGCGACTTCTCCGAGCGCGCGCGGCTCGAGTTCGTGCGCTACGAGCTCGAGACGCCGAAATACGACGTCGAGGAATGCCAGCAGCGCGGCATCACCTATGCGGCGCCGCTCAAGGTGACCTTGCGCCTCGTCGTGTTCGACGTGAACGAGGATACCGGCTCGCGCGAGCTCAAGGACATCAAGGAACAGGATGTCTATATGGGCGACATGCCGCTCATGACGAAGAACGGCACCTTCATCATCAACGGAACCGAACGCGTCATCGTCTCGCAGATGCACCGCTCGCCGGGCGTCTTCTTCGACCATGACAAAGGCAAGACCCACAGCTCGGGCAAGTACCTCTTCGCCGCCCGCGTCATTCCCTATCGCGGCTCCTGGCTCGATTTCGAGTTCGACGCCAAGGACCACCTCTATGTCCGCATCGACCGGCGCCGCAAGCTGCCGGTGACGACCTTGCTCTACGCGCTCGACGGCGCCGGGACCGAGAAGCTGCGCGCCAAGCGCGCGGCCGACGGCAAGTCGCTGCAGCCGCACGAGGCCGAGGGCATGTCGAAGGAGGAGATCCTCGGCTATTTCTACACGCCCACCGTCTATTCGCGCGGCAAGAAGACCTGGAAGGCCGCGTTCGACCCGGTGCGCTTCCGCCGCGACAAGCTCACCCACGACCTGGTCGATGCGAAGACCGGCAAGGTCCGGGTCGAGGCCGGAGAGAAGCTTACGCCGCGTACCGCGCGCAAGCTCGCCGAGGAGGGCCTGAAGGAGATTCAGGTCAACAACGAGGATCTGATCGGCCACTACCTCGCCGTCGACGTGATCAACGAGAAGACCGGCGAGATCTTCGCCGAGGCCGGGGACGAGCTGACCGATGCGCTCTTGGGCCTCATCGAGGATTCGGAGGTGGAGGAGCTTCCGCTGCTCTCTCCCGATCAGTCCGGGACGCAGCTTTATCTGCGCGGCACCTTGCTGATCGACAAGAACACGACCCGCGAGGACGCGCTCATCGACATCTACCGGGTGATGCGGCCGGGCGAGCCGCCGACCTTGGAGACGGCCGAGACGCTGTTCCACAGCCTCTTCTTCGATTCCGAACGCTATGACCTCTCGGCGGTCGGCCGCGTCAAGATGAACGCGCGCCTCGGCACCGAGACCGCGGACACCGTCCGCACGCTTCGCAAGGAGGACATCCTCGCGATCCTCAAGGTGCTGATCGAGTTGAAGGATGGCCGCGGCGAGATCGACGACATCGATCATCTCGGCAACCGGCGCGTGCGCTCGGTCGGCGAGCTGATGGAGAACCAGTACCGGGTCGGGCTGTTGCGCATGGAGCGCGCGATCCGCGAGCGGATGAGCTCGGTCGAGATCGACACGGTGATGCCGCACGATCTCATCAACGCAAAGCCGGCCGCGGCCGCGGTGCGCGAGTTCTTCGGCTCCTCGCAGCTCTCGCAGTTCATGGACCAGACCAACCCGCTCAGCGAGATCACGCACAAGCGGCGGCTCTCGGCGCTGGGTCCGGGCGGGCTCACGCGCGAGCGCGCGGGATTCGAGGTGCGCGACGTGCATCCGACCCATTACGGCCGCATCTGCCCGATCGAGACGCCGGAAGGCCCGAATATCGGCCTCATCAACTCGCTGGCGACCTATGCGCGGGTCAATCAGTACGGCTTCATCGAAAGCCCCTATCGCCGCGTCGTCAACGGCAAGGTCACCGACGAGGTCGTCTATCTTTCCGCGATGGAGGAGGGGCGCTACGCGATCGCCCAGGCGAACGTCGAGACCGATCCGCAGGGCCGGGTCAAGGCCGACCTGACCAATTGCCGCAAGAGCGGCGACTTCGTCATGGCCCGGCCGCAGGACATCGACTTCATCGACGTCTCGCCGAAGCAGCTCGTTTCCGTGGCGGCGGCGCTCATCCCGTTCCTCGAGAACGATGACGCCAACCGCGCGCTCATGGGCTCGAACATGCAGCGTCAGGCGGTGCCGCTCATCCGCGCCGAGGCGCCGCTCGTCGGCACCGGCATGGAAGAGACGGTTGCGCGCGACAGCGGCGTCACCATCATCGCGCGGCGCTCGGGCGTCGTCGATCAGGTGGACGGCACGCGCATCGTGATCCGCGCGACCGAGGAGACCGCGGCCGACGCGCCGGGCGTCGACATCTACAATCTTCTGAAGTTCCAGCGCTCGAACCAGAACACCTGCATCAACCAGCGGCCGCTGGTGCGCGTCAATGACGAGGTGAAGGCCGGCGACGTGATCGCCGACGGCCCGTCGACCCAGCTGGGCGAGCTCGCGCTCGGGCGTAACGCGCTCGTCGCGTTCATGCCCTGGAACGGCTACAATTTCGAGGATTCGATCCTGATCTCCGAGCGCATCGTGTCGGAGGACGTCTTCACGTCGATCCATATCGAGGAATTCGAGGTGATGGCGCGCGACACCAAGCTCGGTCAGGAGGAGATCACGCGCGACATCCCCAATGTCGGCGAAGAGGCGCTGAAGAACCTCGACGAGGCCGGCATCGTCTATATCGGCGCCGAGGTGAAGCCGGGCGACATCCTCGTCGGCAAGGTCACGCCCAAGGGCGAATCGCCGATGACGCCGGAGGAAAAGCTGCTCCGCGCCATCTTCGGCGAGAAGGCGTCCGACGTGCGCGACACCAGCCTCCGTTTGCCGCCGGGCGTTTCCGGAACCATCGTCGAGGTGCGCGTGTTCTCGCGCCGCGGCGTCGACAAGGACGAGCGCGCGCTCGCGATCGAACGGGCCGAGATCGAACGGCTCGCGAAGGACCGCGACGACGAGCGCAAGATCCTGGAACGCAGCTTCTATGCGCGGCTGCGCGATCTCCTGCACACCCAGGAAGCGGCGTCGGGCCGCGGCGTCAAGGCCGGGACCAAGCTCACCAAGGAGGAGCTTGCCAAGCTCGAGGACCATCAGCTCCGCCACATCTCGGTCAAGAACGACCGGCGGATGGCCGACATCGAATCGCTGAAGAAACAGATGGACGAGTCGATCGACCATCTGACGCAGCGCTTCGAGAGCAAGGTCGAGAAGCTTCAGCGCGGCGACGAGCTGCCGCCGGGCGTGATGAAGATGGTGAAGGTCTTCGTCGCGGTGAAGCGCAAGCTTCAGCCGGGCGACAAGATGGCGGGCCGCCACGGCAACAAGGGCGTGATCTCCCGCATCATGCCGGTCGAGGACATGCCCTATCTCGAGAACGGCACGCATGTCGACATCGTGCTCAACCCGTTGGGCGTGCCGAGCCGCATGAATGTCGGCCAGATCCTGGAAACCCACCTTGGCTGGGCGTCCGCGGGTCTTGGCCACAAGATCGGCGAGATCGTCGACAAGGTGAAGCGCGACAGCGGCCAGACGCGCGAGTTGCGGCGCGTGCTGAACACGGTCTATGTCGACCGCGCCGACCAGTCGGACATCCGCGAGCTCGATGATTCGCAGCTCGTCGAGCTTGCCGACAATCTTCGCGCCGGCGTTCCGATGGCGACCCCCGTCTTCGACGGGGCGCGCGAGGACGACATCGTCCAGATGCTCACCGAAGCGGGGCTCGATTCCTCGGGTCAGGTGACGTTGGTCGACGGCCGCACCGGCGAGCAGTTCGATCGCAAGGTGACGGTCGGCTACATCTACATGCTGAAGCTGCATCATCTCGTCGACGACAAGATCCACGCGCGCTCGATCGGCCCTTACAGCCTCGTCACGCAGCAGCCGCTGGGCGGCAAGGCGCAGTTCGGCGGTCAGCGCTTTGGCGAGATGGAGGTGTGGGCGCTCGAGGCCTATGGCGCCGCCTACACGCTGCAGGAGATGCTGACCGTGAAGTCGGACGACGTGTCGGGCCGCACCAAGGTCTACGAGGCGATCGTCCGCGGCGACGACAATTTCGAGGCGGGCATCCCCGAATCCTTCAACGTTCTGGTCAAGGAGCTGCGCTCCCTCGGCCTCAACGTCGAGCTGGAGACGCGGAGCTTTTGAGTTGAATTTTGCCCCGGCGACGGGGCAATCGGTTGACCCAGAGAGGGACGGTTCATGAACGAGTTGATGAACATCTTCGGGCAAGTCACCGGGCCGCAGAGCTTCGATCAGATCAAGATCTCGATCGCGAGCCCCGAGCGGATCCGCTCGTGGTCCTTCGGCGAGATCAAGAAGCCCGAGATGATCAACTACCGCACGTTCAAGCCGGAGCGGGACGGGCTCTTCTGCGCCCGCATCTTCGGCCCGATCAAGGACTATGAGTGCCTGTGCGGCAAGTACAAGCGGATGAAGTATCGCGGCATCATCTGCGAGAAATGCGGCGTCGAGGTGACGCTGTCGAAGGTGCGGCGCGACCGCATGGGCCATATCGAGCTCGCCTCGCCGGTCGCTCACATCTGGTTCCTGAAGTCGCTGCCGAGCCGGATCGGCCTGCTGCTCGACATGACGCTCAAGGATCTCGAGAAGATCCTCTATTTCGAGAGCTATGTCGTGATCGAGCCGGGCCTCACACCCTTGAAGCTGCATCAGCTTCTGACCGAAGAGGATTTCATCAAGGCGCAGGAGGAGCACGGCGAGGAATCCTTCACCGCCTCGATCGGCGCCGAAGCGCTGCAGAAGATGTTGAGCGCGATCCATCCCGACCAGGAGCAGAAGCAGCTTCGCGAGGAGCTGGTCTCGACGACGTCGGAGGCGCGGCGGAAGAAGCTCGTCAAGCGGCTCAAGCTGGTCGAGGCCTTCATCCAGTCGAACAGCCGGCCGGAATGGATGATCCTCGAGGTGATCCCGGTCATCCCGCCGGAACTGCGCCCGCTCGTCCCCTTGGACGGCGGCCGGTTCGCGACCTCGGATCTGAACGATCTCTATCGCCGCGTCATCAACCGCAACAACCGCCTGAAGCGTCTCATCGAGCTGCGCGCGCCCGACATCATCGTGCGCAACGAAAAGCGCATGCTCCAGGAGGCGGTGGACGCGCTCTTCGACAATGGCCGGCGCGGGCGCATCATCACCGGCGCCAACAAGCGGCCTTTGAAGTCGCTGTCCGACATGCTCAAGGGCAAGCAGGGGCGGTTCCGCCAGAACCTGTTGGGCAAGCGCGTCGACTATTCCGGCCGCTCGGTGATCGTGGTCGGGCCGGAACTCAAGCTGCATCAATGCGGCCTGCCGAAGAAGATGGCGCTCGAGCTGTTCAAGCCGTTCATCTACTCGAAGCTCGAGCTCTATGGGCTTGCCAGCACCATCAAGGCGGCAAAGCGCATGGTCGAGAAGGAGCGGCCCGAGGTCTGGGACATCCTCGAAGAGGTGATCCGCGAGCACCCGGTCCTGCTGAACCGCGCGCCGACGCTCCACCGTCTCGGCATTCAGGCGTTCGAGCCGATCCTGATCGAGGGCAAGGCGATTCAGCTTCATCCCCTCGTCTGCACCGCCTTCAACGCCGATTTCGACGGCGACCAGATGGCGGTCCACGTGCCGCTCTCGCTCGAGGCGCAGCTCGAGGCGCGCGTCCTCATGATGTCCACCAACAACATCCTGTCGCCCGCCAACGGCAAGCCGATCATCGTGCCGTCGCAGGACATCGTGCTGGGGCTCTACTACATCACGCTCGAGCGGCCGGGCGAGCCGGGCGAGAACATGTCGTTCTCCGACATGGGCGAGATCGAGCACGCGCTCGAGGCCGGCAAGGTGACCTTGCAGACCCGCATCACCGCGCGGGTCGAGACCTATGACAAGAGCGGCAATCTTGGCGTGCTGCGAGTGCAGACGACGCCCGGGCGCATGCTGCTCGCGGAGATTCTGCCGCGCAATCCCAACATCTCGTTCGACCACGTGAACCGCCTTCTGACGAAGAAGGAGATCAGCAACGTCATCGATCAGGTCTATCGGCATTGCGGGCAGAAGGAGACCGTCATCTTCTGCGACCGCATCATGGCGATCGGCTTCCAGCAGGCCTGCAAGGCCGGCATCTCGTTCGGCAAGGACGACCTCATCATCCCCGACGCGAAGGAGAAGCTCGTCTCGCAGGCGCGCGACAAGGTGAAGGAGTACGAGCAGCAATATCTCGACGGCCTGATAACCCAGGGCGAGAAGTACAACAAGGTGGTCGACGTGTGGTCGAACTGCACCGAGCGGGTCGCCGAGGAGATGATGAAGTCGATCCGCTCGCCGAAGCCGGGCGAGCCCATCAATCCGGTGTGGATGATGGCCGATTCGGGCGCCCGCGGATCGGCGGCGCAGATCAAGCAGCTCGCGGGCATGCGCGGCCTGATGGCCAAGCCCTCGGGCGAGATCATCGAGACGCCGATCATCTCGAACTTCAAGGAAGGCCTCACCGTGCTCGAGTATTTCAACTCGACGCACGGCGCGCGCAAAGGCCTCGCCGACACCGCGCTCAAGACCGCGAACTCGGGTTATCTCACCCGGCGCCTCGTCGACGTGGCGCAGGACGCGATCATCACCGAGGTGGATTGCGGCACGATGCGCGGCCTCACCATGCGGGCCGTCGTCGAAGGCGGCGAGGTGATCGCGCCTTTGGCCGACCGCATCCTCGGCCGCTCCGCCGCCGTGGACGTGGTCGATCCCGCCACGAATGCGGTTCTCGTCAAGGCCGGCGACCTCATCGACGAGGAGGCGGTCGAGCGCATCGACCGCGCCGCGATCGATTCCGTGCTCATCCGCTCGGTCCTCACCTGCGAGACGCAGGTCGGGTTGTGCGGCAAATGCTATGGCCGCGATTTGGCGCGCGGGACCATGGTCAATATCGGCGAGGCGGTGGGCGTCATCGCCGCGCAGTCGATCGGCGAGCCGGGCACGCAGCTCACCATGCGCACCTTCCATATCGGCGGCGCGGTGCAGCGCGGCGCCGAGCAGTCGCTGGTCGAGGCGGCGTTCGACGCCACGGTGCGGATCAAGAACCGCACCGTCGTCATCAACTCCGCCAACATTCCGATCGTCATGAGCCGGAACACCGAGCTCGTGCTGCTCGATGAATCGGGCCGCGAGAAGGCGAAGCACCGCGTTCCCTACGGCGCGAAGCTCCTGGCCGACGAAGGCGCCGTCGTCACCAAGGGGCAGCGGCTCGCGGAGTGGGATCCCTATACCATTCCGATCATCACCGAACGCGACGGCATCGCCCATTATGTCGACATCGCCGAAGGCGTGTCGATGCGCGAGGTGACGGACGAGGCGACCGGCATCTCCTCGAAGGTGATCATCGACTGGAAGCAGCAGCCGCGCGGCGGCGATCTCAAGCCGCGCATCGTGCTGCGCGACGCCAAGGGCGGTCCGCTGACGCTTTCGAGCGGGCGCGAGGCGGCCTATCTCATGCCGCTTGACGCGATCCTGTCGGTCGAGAACACGGTCGAGGTGCGGCCCGGCGACGTCTTGGCCCGCATCCCGCGTGAATCCTCGAAGACCCGCGACATCACCGGCGGTCTGCCGCGCGTCGCCGAATTGTTCGAGGCGCGCCGGCCCAAGGATTTCGCGATCATCAGCGAGATCGACGGCCGGGTCGAGTTCGGCAAGGACTACAAGACCAAGCGGCGCATCGTCGTGATGCCGTCGGATGAGTCGCGCGATCCGGTCGAGTACCTGATCCCGAAGGGCAAGCATATCTCGGTCCAGGAGGGCGATTACGTCCAGAAGGGCGACCTCCTCATGGACGGCAACCCGGTGCCGCACGACATCCTGCGGGTCCTGGGCGTTGAAAAGCTCGCCGAATATCTCATCAACGAGATCCAGGAGGTCTATCGTCTCCAAGGCGTGCGCATCAACGACAAGCACATCGAGGTGATCGTTCGCCAGATGCTGCAAAAGGTCGAGGTCGAGGAGCCCGGCGCCACCACCTTCCTCGCCGGTGAGCAGGTCGACCGCGGCGAGTTCGAGGCGGAGAACGCCAAGACGCTTGCCGATGGCGGCGAGGCGGCGCGCGAGCATCCGGTGCTCCAGGGGATCACCAAGGCGAGCTTGCAGACCAACTCGTTCATCTCGGCCGCGTCGTTCCAGGAGACGACCCGGGTCCTGACCGAGGCCGCGGTCTCGGGCCGGATCGACGTCCTGAGCGGCCTCAAGGAGAACGTGATCGTCGGTCGGCTCATCCCGGCCGGCACCGGCAGCGTGATGGCGCGGTGGCGTCTGCTCGCGGCCGAGCGCGACCGGCAGCTCGCGGCGGCGTCCGAGGAGACGAGCGCGGGCACCCCACCCGCGGTGCGTGCCGCGGGCGAATGAGGGATTGCGGCGGGGCCGGATTTTCTGGCCCCGCCGGTCGATTTTGCGGGACGGCTCGTATTGACGGGCTGGGGCGCGCTCACTAGTATCGCGCGCGCCCCGAAGTTGGGGTGGGGCTGGCGGTAGGGTGCCAACCTAGACGCAGCCCGGTAGCCTGGTTTTGTTGGCACGGCGCCTTCTTGGGATGGCGCGCTATCCGGGAGTTTTCCAATGCCGCGTTGACGGTGCTGCGGGCACCTCAAGCGGCGGTTGTTGCTTTATAGGGGCCGTGGACGAGGATGCCGACGATCAATCAACTGGTGCGCGCCGCACGTCATCCGCAGATTGCGCGAAACAAGGTGCCGGCGCTGGAGGAAAGTCCGCAGAAGCGCGGCGTCTGCACGCGCGTCTACACGACGACCCCCAAGAAGCCGAACTCCGCGCTGCGCAAGGTCGCGCGCGTGCGCCTCACCAACGGGTTCGAGGTGACGAGCTACATTCCCGGCGAAGGCCATAACCTGCAAGAGCACTCGGTCGTGCTGATCCGCGGCGGGCGGGTCAAGGATCTGCCCGGCGTGCGCTATCACATCATCCGCGGTACGCTCGACACGCAGGGTGTGAAGGACCGCCGCCAGCGCCGCTCGAAATACGGCGCCAAGCGGCCGAAATAGGGAGCGCCCATGTCTCGTCGCAGAGCCGCGGTCAAACGCGAAGTCCTGCCGGACGCGAAGTTCGGCGATCTCGTCGTGACCAAGTTCATGAACTGCCTCATGTTCGAGGGCAAGAAGTCGGTCGCCGAGACGATCGTCTATGGCGCGTTCGACCGCATCGCGCGGCGCTCGGGCACGGAGCCGCTGCGCGTCTTCCATGACGCGCTCGCCAATGTGCGCCCGGCGGTCGAGGTGCGTTCGCGTCGCGTCGGCGGTGCCACCTATCAAGTGCCGGTCGAGGTGCGGCCCGACCGCGGCATGGCGCTCGCCATCCGCTGGATCATCGGCTCCTCGCGCGACCGGTCAGAGCATACGATGGAAGAGCGGCTCTCGGGCGAACTGCTCGATGCCTCGAACAATCGTGGCACGGCCGTGAAGAAGCGGGAGGACACGCATCGGATGGCGGACGCCAACAAGGCCTTTTCCCACTATCGCTGGTAAAGCGCGGGAAATCGCGCGGGTCCCCCGGAGCATCGAATGCCTCGTACAACGCCTCTCGACCACTACCGCAATATCGGCATCATGGCCCACATCGATGCCGGCAAGACCACCACGACTGAGCGCATCCTCTATTACACCGGCCGCTCCTACAAGATCGGCGAGGTCCATGAGGGCACGGCCACCATGGACTGGATGGAGCAGGAGCAGGAGCGCGGCATCACCATCACGTCCGCCGCGACGACCTGCTTCTGGCAGGATCACCGCGTCAACATCATCGACACGCCGGGCCATGTCGATTTCACCATCGAGGTGGAGCGCTCGCTTCGCGTGCTCGACGGCGCGGTGACGGTGTTCGATTCCGTGGCGGGCGTCGAGCCGCAGTCCGAGACGGTGTGGCGCCAGGCGGACAAGTACCGCGTGCCGCGCATCTGCTTCGTCAACAAGATGGATCGCGTTGGCGCCAATTTTCAGCGCACGGTCGACATGATCGTCGATCGCCTCGGCGCGGTTCCGCTCATCACGCAGCTGCCGATCGGCATCGAGAGCGACTTCAAGGGCGTGGTCGATCTGGTTCAGATGAAGGCGGTGATCTGGCAGGAAGAGACGCTCGGCGCCAAATTCGACGTGGTCGAGATTCCGGCCGCGATGGCCGACGAGGCAAAGGCGCGCCACGCGGAGCTGGTCGAGCTCGCGGTCGAGCAGGACGACGCCGCGCTCGAGGCCTATCTCGGCGGCGAAGAGCCCGATGTCGCAACCTTGAAGCGCTGCATCCGCAAGGGCACGATCAATTTCGTCTTCGTGCCGGTTCTGTGCGGCTCGGCCTTCAAGAACAAGGGCGTGCAGCCCCTGCTCGACGCGGTCGTGGATTATCTTCCATCGCCGCTCGACATCCCGCCGGTCAAGGGCACCGACCGCAAGGGCAACGAGGTCATGCGCGCGGCGGACGACAAGGCGCCGTTCGCCGGCCTCGCCTTCAAGATCATGGACGATCCGTTCGTCGGTTCGATCACGTTCGTGCGGATCTATTCCGGCACCGTGTCGAGCGGTACCGGCGTGCTCAACTCGGTCAAGGACAAGACCGAGCGCGTCGGCCGCATGCTGCTGATGCATGCCAATCATCGCGAGGACATCAAGGAAGCGCTCGCCGGCGACATCATCGCCTTCGCGGGCCTCAAGATCACGACCACGGGCGAGACGCTGTGCGATGCGACCAATCCGGTCGTGCTGGAGCGGATGGAGTTTCCCGAGCCGGTCATCGAGATCGCGATCGAGCCCAAGACCAAGGCCGATCAGGAAAAGATGGGCGTGGCGCTGGTGCGTCTTGCCCAGGAGGACCCCTCGTTCCGCGTCACGACCGATGCCGAATCCGGCCAGACCATCCTCAAAGGGATGGGCGAGCTGCACCTCGAGATCAAGGTCGACATCCTCAAGCGCACTTACAAAGTCGACGCCAATGTCGGCGCGCCGCAGGTCGCCTACCGCGAGACCATCACGCGCGCGACCGACGTGACCTACACGCACAAGAAGCAGACCGGCGGCTCCGGCCAATATGCCGAGGTGCGGCTCCATCTCGAGCCGCTGCAACCGGGCGAGGGCTTCCAGTTCGAGAACGAGGTGGTGGGCGGCGCCGTGCCCCGCGAATACGTGCCGGGCGTCGAGAAGGGCGTGAAGGGCTCGCTCGATTCCGGCGTGCTCGCGGGGTTCCCGGTGATCGATCTCAAGGTCGAGCTGACGGACGGCAAGTACCACGAAGTGGATTCAAGCTCGCTCGCGTTCGAGATCGCGGCGCGCAGCGCCATGCGCGAAGGGCTGGCGAAGGCGGCGCCCCGGCTCTTGGAGCCGCTGATGCGGGTCGAGGTGGTGACGCCGCGCGACTATATGGGCGACGTGATCGGCGACCTGAACAGCCGGCGCGGGCGCATCACCGGACAGGATCAGCGCGGCAACGCCGAGGTGATCAACGCGATGGTGCCGCTCGCGAACATGTTCGGCTATGTCAACACCCTGCGCTCGCTGAGCCAGGGGCGGGCGCAATACACCATGCATTTCGACCACTACGAGCAAGTGCCGCAGGCGGTGGCGGACGAAGTCCGCGCCAAGATGGCTTGATTAGGAGCGACGGAGAACGGACCCATGGCGAAGGCGAAATTCAATCGGAGCAAGCCGCATTGCAACGTCGGGACGATCGGTCACGTCGACCATGGGAAGACGTCGCTGACCGCGGCGATCACCAAGGTGCTGGCCGAAACCGGCGGCGCGACCTACACGGCCTATGACCAGATCGACAAGGCGCCCGAAGAGCGCGCGCGCGGCATCACGATCGCGACGGCGCATGTCGAGTACGAGACCAAGAACCGGCACTATGCCCATGTCGATTGCCCGGGCCACGCCGACTACATCAAGAACATGATCACCGGCGCGGCGCAGATGGATGGCGCGATCCTCGTCGTCTCGGCGGCCGACGGCCCGATGCCGCAGACGCGCGAGCATATCCTGCTGGCGCGTCAGGTCGGCGTGCCCGCGATCGTCGTCTATCTGAACAAATGCGACATGGTGGACGATCCGGAACTGTTGGACCTCGTCGAGCTCGAGGTTCGCGAGCTGCTGTCGTCCTACCAGTTTCCGGGCGACACGATCCCGATGATCCGCGGCTCGGCGCTGATGGCGCTCGAAGGCAAGGAGCCGGCCCTCGGCCATGAGTCGATCCTGAAGCTGATGGACGCGATCGACGCCAACATCCCGCAGCCGGAACGGGCCAAGGACCGGCCCTTCCTGATGCCGATCGAGGACGTGTTCTCGATCTCGGGACGCGGCACCGTGGTGACGGGACGGGTCGAGCGCGGCATCGTCAAGACCGGCGACGAGGTCGAGATCGTGGGCTTGCGGCCGACGACCAAGACGGTCGCGACCGGCGTCGAGATGTTCCGCAAGCTGCTCGATTCCGGCGAGGCGGGCGACAATATCGGCGTGCTGCTGCGCGGCACCAAGCGCGAAGAGGTGGAGCGCGGCCAGGTCCTGGCGGCGCCCGGCTCGATCACGCCGCACACCAACTTCCAGGCCGAGGCCTATATCCTGACCAAGGAGGAAGGCGGCCGCCACACGCCGTTCTTCACCAACTATCGGCCGCAATTCTATTTCCGCACGACCGACGTCACGGGCACCGTGAAGCTGCCGGACGGGACCGAGATGGTGATGCCCGGCGACAACATCTCGATGGAGGTCGAGCTGATTCAGCCGATCGCCATGGACGAGGGGTTGCGCTTCGCGATCCGCGAGGGCGGCCGCACCGTGGGCGCCGGCGTCGTCGCCAAAATCATAAAGTAGGCGGGCGGCGAGCGCGCGCTTTACGGGGAATAGTGGGTCATGGCCATCGATAATCAGAACATCCGCATCCGGCTCAGGGCGTACGATCATCGCGTCCTCGACCAGTCGACGAGCGAGATCGTCAACACGGCCAAGCGCACCGGTGCGCGGGTCAGAGGGCCGATCCCGCTGCCGACGCGGATCGAGAAATTCACCGTGCTGCGCTCGCCCCACATCGACAAGAAGTCGCGCGAGCAGTTCGAGATCCGGACTCACAAGCGCGTGCTCGATATCGTCGATCCGACCCCGCAGACGGTGGACGCGCTGATGAAGCTCGACCTCGCCGCCGGCGTCGATGTCGAGATCAAGCTCTGAGGATCGCCCGTGATGCGTACCGGCCTCTGCGCCCAAAAGCTCGGCATGACCCGCATCTTCACCGAGGACGGGAACCACGTTCCCGTGACGGTGCTGCAGGTGGATCAGTGCCAGGTCGTCGCGGTCCGCACGCAGGAGACCGACGGCTACACCGCGGTTCAGCTCGGCATCGGCAAGGCCAAGGTCAAGAACGTCACGCAGCCGATGCGTGGCCACTATGCCAAGGCCAAGGTCGAGCCCAAGAAGAAGCTCGTCGAGTTCCGCGTCTCTCCCGATGCGCTGCTCGACGTGGGAGCGGAGCTGTCGGTCGAGCATTTCGTCGTCGGACAATATGTCGACGTGACCGGCACCACGATCGGGCGCGGCTTTTCCGGCGTCATCCGGCGGCATAATTTCGGCGGCCTGCGCGCGACCCACGGCGTCAGCGTCTCGCACCGGAGCCACGGCTCGACCGGACAGCGCCAGGACCCGGGCAAGGTCTTCAAGAACAAGAAAATGGCGGGCCATTACGGCGACGCGCGCGTGACGACGCAGAATCTTCAGGTCGTCTCGACCGATGCCGAGCGCGGCCTCATCATGGTCGATGGTGCCGTCCCTGGCGCCAATGGCGGCTATGTCCTGATCAAGGACGCGGCCAAGCGCAAGCCTGCGAAGGATCTGCCGTTCCCCGCCGCGCTGCGCACGCCGGCCGCGCCGGCCGATGCACAAGGCGCCTCGTGATGCAGCTCCCGATCATCAGCCTCGAGAATCAGCCGGTGGGCCAGATCGAGCTCGCCGAATCCGTGTTCGGCCTGCCGATCCGGCGCGACATCCTGGTCCGCATGGTCAACTGGCAGCTCGCCAAGCGCCGCGCCGGAACCCACAAGGCAAAGGGCATCAGCGACATCTCCGGAACGACCAAAAAGCCGTGGCGCCAGAAAGGCACCGGCCGCGCGCGCCAGGGCAGCCTGCGCTCGCCGCAATTCCGGGGCGGCGCCGTGATCTTCGGGCCGGTGGTCCGGAGCCACGAATTCGGTCTCCAGAAGAAGGTGCGGCGGCTCGCGCTCAAGACCGCTTTGTCGGCAAAGCAGGCCGAGGGCAAGCTCGTCGTGCTCGACCGGGCGGCGGCGGACGCGCCCAAGACCGGCGCGCTTGCCGACCGGTTCCGCGCGCTCGGCTGGGACTCGGTGCTGATCATCGGCGGCGCCACGCTCGACGAGAATTTCGCCCGCGCCGCGCGCAACATCCCCAAGGTCGACGTGCTGCCGCAACAGGGCGCCAATGTCTACGACATCCTGCGCCGCGATACGCTGGTGCTGACCCAAGACGCCGTCGAAGCGCTGGAGGCGCGCCTCAAATGAGCCGGTTCCGCTATATCCCGCGCCTCGTCCCGAAGCTCACGCGCGAAGAGATGTACGACATCGTCCTGTCGCCGGTGATCACCGAGAAGGCGACCAACATCTCCGAGCACAACCAGGTGACGTTCCGCGTGCCGCTCGACGCCGACAAGCGCCGGGTGAAGGTCGCGGTCGAAGGTCTCTTCAACGTCAAGGTCACGGCCGTCAACACGATCCGCGTCAAAGGCAAGACGAAGCGCTTCAAGGGCCGGCCGGGACAGCGCTCGGACTATAAAAAGGCGATCGTCACCCTCGCCGAGGGCTCGAAGATCGACATCACGACGGGAGTCTGAGATGGCGCTCAAGACCTATAAGCCGACCTCGCCGGGGCGCCGCCAGCTCATCCTGGTCGATCGGCGCGAGCTGTGGAAGGGCGACCCGGTGAAGGCGCTCACCGAAGGCAAGCACAGCACCGGCGGACGCAACAATCACGGCCGCACCACGCTGCGCTTCCGCGGCGGCGGCCACAAGCAACGCTACCGCATCGTCGATTTCAAGCGGCAGAAGCGCGACATGACGGCCGAAGTGGTGCGGCTCGAATACGATCCCAACCGCACCGCCTTCATCGCGCTCCTCAAATACGAGGATGGCGAGCTCGCCTACATCCTGGCGCCGCAGCGCCTCAAGGAAGGCGACAAGGTGGTGTCGGGCGAACGGGTCGACGTGAAACCCGGCAACGCCATGCCGATGCGCAACATCCCGGTCGGCACCATCATCCACAATGTCGAGATGAAGCCCGGCAAAGGCGGGCAGATCGCGCGTTCGGCCGGAACCTATGTGCAGCTCGTCGGCCGCGACGCGGGCTATGCGCTGTTGCGGCTGTCGTCGGGCGAGGTGCGCATGGTGCGCTCGGAATGCATGGCGACGATCGGCGCGGTCTCGAACCCCGATCAGCAGAACATCTCGCTCGGCAAGGCCGGCCGCTCGCGCTGGAAAGGCCGGCGCGGGCATGTGCGCGGCGAGACGATGAACCCGGTCGATCATCCGTTGGGCGGCCGCACCCGCGGCGGGCGCCATCCCGTGAGCCCCTGGGGCCAGAACGCCAAGGGTTTGAAGACGCGGCACAACAAGGCGACCGACCGCTACATCGTGCGGCGGCGGCAGAAATAGCGGAGGGCCTGACGTGACACGCTCGGTTTGGAAGGGCCCGTTCGTCGACGGCTATCTCCTGAAGAAGGCGGAGAAGTCGCGCGGTTCGGGCCGCAACGAGATCATCCGGACATGGTCGCGCCGGTCCACCATCTTCCCGCAATTCGTGGGTCTGACCTTCGGCGTCTATAACGGCCACAAATTCATCCCGGTTCTGGTGACCGAGCACATGATCGGCCACAAGTTCGGCGAATTCGCGCCGACCCGAACCTTCTACGGACATGCCGCCGACAAGAAGGCGAAGAGGGCCTGACGCCATGAGCAAGGAAGCCCGCCCGCGCAAGCTTGCCGAGTCCGAGGCCTCGGCATTCGCGCGCGCGCTCCATACGAGCGCGCGCAAGCTCAACCTGGTCGCGGGATCGATCCGGGGCCTTGCCGCGAGCGCGGCCCTGAACGAGCTCACCTTTTCGCGGCGGCGCATCGCCCACGACGTGCGCCGCGTGCTCCAGGCGGCGATCGCCAATGCCGAGAACAACCATCAGCTCGACGTCGACCGGCTGTTCGTGAAGGAAGCGAGCGTCGGCCGTGCCTTCGCCTTGAAGCGCTTCCATGCTCGGGGCCGCGGCCGCTCGGCACGCGTCGAGAAGCATTACGCCAATCTGCTGGTGGTGGTGGAGGAGCGCAAGGAAGAAGAGGAGACTGCCTGATGGGTCAGAAGGTCAATCCGGTCGGTCTTCGGCTCGGCATCAACCGCACCTGGGATTCGCGTTGGTTCGCGCGCAAGGACTATGCGAACCTTTTGCACGAGGATCTGAAGCTGCGCGGCTTCCTCAATGGCCGGCTGCAACAGGCGGGGGTCAGCCGCGTCATCATCGAGCGCGCGGCCAAGAAGACGCGCATCACGATCCATTCCGCCCGCCCCGGCGTCGTGATCGGCAAGAAGGGTGCCGACATCGAGAAGTTGCGCGTCGATATTGGCAAGATGACCCCGAGCGACGTGAGCCTCAACATCCTCGAGATCCGCAAGCCCGAGATCGACGCGAAGCTGATCGCCGACGGCATCGCGCAGCAGCTCGAGCGCCGGGTCGCGTTCCGCCGCGCCATGAAGCGGGCGGTGCAGTCCGCGATGCGGCTGGGCGCGCTCGGCATCCGCATCAATTGCTCGGGCCGCCTCGGCGGCGCCGAGATCGCGCGCATGGAATGGTATCGCGAAGGCCGCGTGCCGCTTCACACGCTGCGCGCCGACGTCGATTTCGGCACCAGCACCGCCAAGACCACCTATGGCACGTGCGGCGTCAAGGTCTGGGTGTTCAAGGGCGAGGTGCTGCAACACGACCCGATGGCGCAGGACAAGCGCCTCGCCGAGGCGCAGCCCGCGCGCGGCTGATAGGAATTCGTCATGCTCTCTCCCAAGCGAACCAAATACCGCAAGCAGCACAAGGGCCGCATCCACGGCCTTGCGAAGGCGGGCGTCGACCTCAATTTCGGCTCGATCGGCCTGAAGGCGGTCGAGCCCGGCCGCCTCACCGCGCGTCAGATCGAAGCGGCGCGGCGCGCCATCACGCGCCACATCCGCCGCGTCGGGCGGGTGTGGATCCGCATCTTCCCCGACGTGCCGGTCTCGCAAAAGCCGGCCGAGGTGCGCATGGGCAGCGGCAAGGGCACGCCCGAATTCTGGGTCTGCCGCGTGAAGCCGGGCCGCATCATGTTCGAGCTCGACGGCGTGCCGTTCGCGATCGCGCATGAAGCCTTCGATCTCGCATCGGCCAAGCTGCCGATCGCGACCCGGGTCGTGACGCGTTCCGGCGCGGAGGGGCAGCTATGAAAGCCGCGGACGTGCGTCAGAAGACCGATGACGAATTGACGGGCGAGCTCGATCGGCTCTCGAAGGAGGCGTTCAACCTGCGCTTCCAGAAGGCCTCGGGTCAGCTCGAGAACACCTCGCGCGTGCGCCACGTGCGGCGCGACATCGCGCGTATCAAGACCATCCTCCACGAGCGCGCCGCCAAGGCGACCTGAAGGGAACATCATGCCGAAACGGGTCCTCCAAGGGGTGGTGGTGAGCGACAAGGGCGACAAGACCGTGATCGTCCGGGTCGAGCGTCGCGTCATGCACCCCGTCTATAAGAAGTTCATCACGCGCTCCAAGAAATACGCGGCGCATGACGAGAACAACAGCTTCAAGACCGGCGACACCGTCCGGATCGAGGAAAGCCGGCCGATCTCCAAGCGCAAGCACTGGGTCGTGCTCGGCGCCGAGGGCGGCGCGGCGCAGGAGCGCGCGCCATGATCCAGATGCAGACGAACCTCGATGTCGCGGACAATTCCGGCGCGCGCCGGGTTCAATGCATCAAGGTGCTGGGCGGCTCCAAGCGCAAGACCGCGACGATCGGCGACGTGATCGTGGTCTCGGTCAAGGAGGCGATCCCGCGCGGCCGCGTGAAGAAAGGCGACGTGCATCAGGCCGTGATCGTGCGCACGGCGAAGGAGATCCGCCGCGCCGATGGCAGCGCGATCCGCTTCGACCACAACGCCGCGGTGCTGATCACCAAGCAGGGCGAGCCGATCGGCACCCGCATCTTCGGGCCGGTGACCCGCGAGCTGCGCGCGCGCAAATTCATGAAGATCGTCTCGCTCGCGCCGGAGGTGCTGTGACGATGGCCGCGAAGCTCAAGATCAAGAAGGGCGATCAGGTGATCGTCATCTCCGGCAAGGACAAGGGCAAGAGCGGCGAGGTGATCCGCGTCCTGCCCGAGGAGAACCGCGCCTTCGTGCAGGGCGTGAACATGATCAAGCGCCACACGCGCCAGGCCCCCGGCGAGCCGGGCGGCATCATCGAGAAAGAAGCGGCGATCCACATCTCGAACATCGCCCATCTCGACCCCCGCACGCAGAAGCCGACGCGCGTCGGATACCGATTTCTCGATGACGGCCGGAAGGTGCGCTTTGCCAAGCGCTCCGGCGAAGTCCTGGACCGCTGAGGAGCCGCCATGGCGACGCGTCTCAAACAGGAATATGACGAGAAGGTCCGGCCCGCGCTGAAGCAGCAGTTCGGCTACACGAACGACATGCAGGTGCCGCGGCTCGACAAGATCGTCGTCAATATGGGTGTGGGCGAGGCGGTGCAGGATGCCAAGCACATCGCCTCGGCGACCAAGGACCTGACCGCCATCACCGGGCAGAAGCCGGTGGTGACGAAGTCCAAGAAGTCCATCGCGACCTACAAGCTGCGCGAGGGCATGCCGATCGGCTGCAAGGTGACGCTGCGGCGCGACCGGATGTACGAATTCCTGGACCGGCTGGTGAACATCGCGCTGCCGCGCGTCCGGGACTTCCGCGGCCTGTCGCCCAAAAGCTTCGATGGCCGCGGCAACTACGCGCTGGGCCTCAAGGAGCAGCTCGTGTTCCCCGAGATCAATTACGACCAGGTCGATACCGTGCGCGGCATGGACATCGTCATCTGCACCACGGCCAGGACCGACGCCGAGGCGAAGGCCCTGCTCGCCGCCTTCCAACTGCCCTTCATCAGCTAGGTCCGAGGCCGACACCACCATGGCGAAGACCAGTTCCGTCAACAAGAATATCCGTCGGACGCAGCTTGCAAAGCGCATGGCGCCAAAGCGCGCGCGCCTCAAGGCGATCGCCCGCGACCGTGCGCTGCCGCCCGAGGAGCGCTTTGCCGCGCGCCTGAAGCTTGCCGAGATGCCGCGCAACGGCGCCGCGGTCAGGATCAGGAACCGCTGCGCGTTGAGCGGCCGGCCGCGCGGCTATTACCGCAAGTTCAAGCTGTCGCGCATCGCGCTGCGCGACCTCGCATCGTCCGGGCAGATCCCCGGCATGGTGAAGTCGAGCTGGTAGGAGGGAACGCATGACGATGAGCGATCCCTTGGGCGACATGCTGTCGCGCATCCGCAACGGACAGCGCGCGAAGAAGCCGTCGATCCAATCCCCCGCCTCGCGCATCCGCGCCAACGTGCTCGAGGTGCTGCAGCGCGAAGGCTATATCCGCGGCTATTCGCACGAGCATGTGCGCCCCGGCGTGGCCGAGCTGAAGATCGAGCTGAAATATGTCGATGGCGAGCCGGTGATCCGCGAGATCACGCGCGTGTCGAAGCCGGGCCGGCGCATCTATTCGCGGATATCGGACCTGCCGCGAATCTATAACGGGCTGGGCATCGCCATCCTGTCGACGCCGCGCGGCGTCATGTCGGACAACGAGGCCCGCGTCGCCAATGTCGGCGGCGAGGTCCTGTGCCGCGTCTTTTGAGGTAGCGCCATGTCTCGGATCGGAAAGCTTCCTGTCGCGCTGCCGGACGGCGTCACCGTCCAGATGGCGGGTGCCATGCTGACGGCGAAGGGCCGGCTCGGTTCGTTGTCGCTCGCGATCGACAACGACGTGTCGGCGAAGCTCGAGAACGGCGAGGTCGTGGTCGCGCCCAAATCCGAGACCAAGCGGGCGCGGATGATGTGGGGCACCACCCGCGCCCTCGTCAACAACATGGTGACCGGCGTCTCCAAGGGCTTCAGCCGCAATCTCGAGATCAACGGCGTCGGTTATCGCGCCGCGGTGCAGGGCAAGAACCTGGTGCTGCAGCTGGGATATTCGCACGACATCAATTTCCCGATCCCGGACGACGTGAAGATCGTGTGCGAGAGGCCGACGGTGATCGCCATCACCGGCGCGGACCGGCAACGGGTCGGCCAGGTCGCCGCGGTGATCCGCGCCTTCCGCAAGCCCGAGCCGTACAAGGGCAAGGGGATCAAATATGTCGACGAGACGATCCGCCGCAAGGAAGGAAAGAAGAAGTAGGGTGCGCTAGATGACCGCGAAATCAAAAGAGCTGTTCGAGCGGCGGCAGCGCCGCGTCCGTCACCGCATCATGACCGCGGCGCATACGCGCCCGCGGCTCTCGGTGTTCCGCTCCTCGCAGCACATCTATGCCCAGGTGATCGACGATACCGCGGCGCATACCGTGGCGGCGGCCTCCTCGCTCGACAAGGGCCTGCGCGAAAGCCTCAAGACCGGGGCCGACAAGGCCGCGGCGGCCGCGGTGGGCAAGCTGATCGCCGAGCGTGCCAAGGCCGCCGGCGTCACCTCTGTCGTGTTCGACCGCGGCGGCTATCTGTTTCATGGCCGGGTCAAGGCCCTGGCCGACGCCGCCCGCGAGGGCGGGCTTCAGTTCTAGGAAAGGAATCCCATGGCACGCACCCCGGGCGGTGGTGGCGGGCGCGGTCCGCGCGGCGAAGGGTCCGATCGGCCGCAGCGGCGGGGCCGCGACGGCGGGCGCGAGCGCGAGCGCGAGGATAGCGAGTTCGTCGAGAAGCTCGTCGGCATCAACCGCGTGGCCAAGGTGGTGAAGGGCGGCCGGCGCTTCGGTTTCGCCGCGATCGTGATCGTCGGCGACGCCAAGGGCCGGGTCGGCTATGGCGCCGGCAAGGCGCGCGAGGTGCCGGAGGCGATCCGCAAAGCGACCGAGCAGGCGCGCCGCGCCATGATCCGCGTGCCCTTGCGCGAGGGCCGCACCCTGCACCATGACATCACCGGCGCGTACGGTGCCGGCGAGGTGGTCGTGCGCGCGGCGCCCCAGGGCACCGGCATCATCGCCGGCGGTCCGATGCGCGCCATTTTCGAGGCGCTGGGCGTGCAGGACGTGGTGGCGAAGTCGGTCGGCACCTCGAACCCGCACAACATGATCAAGGCGACCTTCAACGCGCTCACCCGGTCCACCAACCCGCGTTCCGTGGCGGCGCGGCGCGGCAAGAAGGTGAGCGAGATCCTGGGCCGCCGGGGCGAGGCCGCCGTGGCGGCCGACGCACGGGAGTAAGGCATGGCCGACGCGAAATCCGGCGCCCGCATCAAGCTCACGCAGATCGGCAGCCCGATCGGGCGGCAAGCCTATCAGCGCGAGACCTTGAAGGGGCTCGGCCTCAACAAGCTGCACCGTTCGCGCGTGCTCGAGGATACGCCGTCGGTCCGCGGCATGATCGAGAATGTGAAGCACCTGGTCCGAGTCGAGCCGGCAACGTGATTGCCCGCGGTCGGGCTAAGATGGGATAATCGGTGGACGATGAAGCTCAACGAGATCAGGGATAATGCCGGGGCCCATTACCGCGCCAAGCGCGTCGGGCGCGGCATCGGTTCGGGCAAGGGCAAGACCAGCGGCCGCGGCGGCAAGGGTCAGACCGCGCGCACCGGCGTGGCCTTGAACGGGTTCGAGGGCGGTCAGACGCCGCTCCATCGCCGCTTGCCGAAGCGCGGCTTCACGCACGAGCCATTCCGCAAGGACATCCACATCGTGAATCTGGGCCGGCTGCAGCAGGCGGTCGACGCGGGCAAGCTCGCCGCCGGCGCCACGGTTGACGGCGCGGCGCTCGTTACGGCCGGGGTCCTGCGCCGGCTGGGCGACGGCGTCAAGCTTCTCGGCAAGGGCGAATTGAAGTCGCCGCTGACGATCGAGGTGCTGAGCGCGTCCAAATCCGCCGTCGACGCGGTCGAGAAACTGGGCGGCAAGGTGATCGTCACCGCGCCGAAGCCGGCCGCCGAGGCGGCCGAGGCTCCGGGGTCCTAGGATGCGATCCGTCGTGACGGAATTATCTGTCTCGTCTTCCCCGCGAAAGCGGGGACTCGCGACCGGCGACGTGCGGCTGCCCTGGGCCGCCGCTTCCGCGGGGGCGGCGACCGAGCTATTTCACTCTGTGTGGATCGGGGCCTAGGTCGATGGACGACCGACCCGAACCAAAGCGGCCGCCCTCCTTCGAGGGGAAGGGAAGGGTTGGGGGCTGGTCGCGGTACTGCATAGGCCGGCGCTAGCGCCGGAGGATGGCTTAAATGGCATCAGCCGCCGAACAACTTGCCGCCAGCATCAATTTTGGCGCCTTCGCCAAGGCCACCGAGCTCAAGAACCGCATCTGGTTCACGCTCGGCGCCCTGCTGATCTACCGGCTGGGGACCTATATCCCGCTGCCCGGCATCGATCCCCAGGTTCTGGCCGAAGTGTTCAAGCAGAATTCGGGCGGCATTCTGGGCATGTTCGACATGTTCTCGGGCGGCGCGCTCGGGCGCATGACGATCTTCGCGCTCACCATCATGCCGTACATCTCGTCCTCGATCATCGTGCAGCTCCTGACGGCGGTCTCGCCCGAGCTCGAGCAGTTGAAGAAAGAGGGCGAAACCGGACGCAAGAAACTCAATCAATACACGCGCTATGGCACGGTGTTCCTTGCCGTGATCCAGGCCTATGGCATCGCCGTCGGGCTCGAAGGATTGCGCGGGCCGTCGGGCCTTGCCGTCGTCACGCCGGGCCTCTTCTTCCGATTGACCACGGTCGTGACCTTGACCGGCGGCACCGTGTTCCTGATGTGGCTCGGCGAGCAGATCACCGCGCGCGGCGTCGGCAACGGCATCTCGCTCATCATCTTTTCCGGCATCGTCGCGCGCATGCCGTCGGCCTTGGCGGCGCTCCTTGAACTCGGGCGCACCGGCGCGCTGTCGACCTTCTTCATCATCCTGTTCCTGGTGCTGGCGATCGCGGTCGTGACCTTCATCGTGTTCATGGAACGCGCGCAGCGCCGCATCCTGGTCCAATATCCAAAGCGCCAGGTGGGCAACAAGATGTTCGGCGGCGAGGCCTCGCATCTGCCGTTGAAGCTCAACACCTCGGGCGTGATCCCGCCGATCTTCGCTTCGTCGCTGCTGCTGCTGCCGGCGACGGTTGCGAGCTTCAACCAGGGCCAGACCGGCTGGCTTGCCGACATCGCCGCCACGTTGGGCCACGGCAAGCCGCTCTACATCCTTCTCTATGTCGTGTTCATCGTCTTCTTCTGCTTCTTCTACACGGCGATCGTCTTCAACCCGACCGAGACCGCGGACAATCTGCGGAAATATGGCGGGTTCATCCCGGGAATCCGGCCCGGCAAGAACACGGCCGATTATCTCGACGAGGTGCTGACGCGGCTCACCGTGGTGGGCGCGCTCTATCTCGCCGGCGTGTGCGTGCTGCCGGAAATCCTGGTGTCGGAATACAACGTGCCCTTTTATTTCGGCGGCACGAGCCTGTTGATCGTGGTCAGCGTCACCATGGACACGGTGGCGCAGATCCATTCGCATCTCTTGGCCCACCAGTATGAAGGGCTGATCAAAAAGTCGAAACTGCGGGGGAGACGTGGGTGAACCTTATCCTGTTGGGCCCTCCTGGCGCGGGGAAGGGCACTCAGGCCAAGCGCCTTGAAGAGCGTGACGGGCTGATACAGCTCTCGACCGGCGACATGCTGCGGTCGGAGCGCGCGTCTGGAAGCGACCTGGGCCGCCGTGTTCAGGCGATCATGGACCGGGGCGAGCTGGTCTCTGACGAGATCATGATCGACCTCATTGCGCGGCGGATCGAAGCCATTGCCGGCGGCAAGGGCTTCGTGCTCGACGGTTTCCCGCGCACGGTGCCCCAGGCCGAAGCGCTCGACGCCATGCTGGCGTCGCACGGGATCAAGCTCGATTGCGTGATCGAGATGACGGTCGACGAGCCGGCGCTCATCGACCGTATCTCCGGCCGGTTCTCGTGCGCCAAATGCGGGGCGAGCTATCACGAGCGCTTCAACCCGCCCAAGGTCGAGGGCGGGTGCGACATGTGCGGCAGCCACGATTTCGTGCATCGGGCCGACGACAACGCCGAGACCGTCCGGACCCGCCTTGCCGCCTACCGCGCCCAGACCGCGCCGATCCTGCCCTACTACAAGGCCAAGGGCCTGTTGCGCCAAGTCGACGGCATGAAGGCGCCCGATCAGGTGACGAAGGCGATCGAGACGCTGCTGAAGGCCCCGGCCAAGGCTGCCCGCTGACGCCGAGCCCGCTTAGGCGACCTCTTCGAGCTCCTCGCGGCAACATTCCGCGAAACTGTGCAGCGGGTCCAGCGCGCGATGTTGCACCATGGCCCGGATATCGTTGAAATCCTTGTTCTTTTCGGGATAGAGCTCGACGATCTGGCGGGCCACTTTCTCGGCTTCGTCGACCACCTCGGGCGCCGAAAGGATGCGCATCCGGCTGATCAGCGCATAGAGCGTGATCATTCTCGTAAGGTCGGGCGTGTTGCGGGTCATCGCATCGATGTAAAGCGCCGACGCCTCGGCGATGAAATCGCGATAGACCTCGGACCGGCGGACCCGGCCGGCGACGACGAGCTGCGACCTGATCTGAGCCTTTTGTCCGAACCAGGAGCTCCAGAACGACGTGACGCCGCCAATCACGGAACCGGCGAGCGCGGCCAGCGCCGATATGTAAGCGGCGTCCACGGTTCTTCCCCCATCTTGACGCCCGCCTCGGCGGGCACCACATCCTAACCCGCTGCCGTCCGGAAATGGAGCGGCAGGAGGGCCCTCGGATCGCGCGCGGATTATCAATTGTCGCGTTTTCCGGGTTCCGGGGGCCGGGCCAGAAATTCAGTGGGAACCCAATGGTTGACAGAGGGTTGCCCCACCCTATAATGCCTGCCCTCGGTCCATCGCGGGTCCGTCGTCGCTGTCCCACATCCTCGACCTGAAGGAGAAGCGCTCGTGGCGCGCATCGCTGGCGTCAACATTCCCAATCAAAAGCGGGTTCCCATCGCGCTCACCTATATTCACGGGATCGGGCGCACCACCGCCGCGCAGATTTGCGATCGGCTGTCGATCCCGCCGCAGCGCCGCGCGCACGAGCTGACTGACGACGAGGTGCTGCGCATCCGCGAGCTGATCGACCGCGAATACACGGTCGAAGGCGATCTGCGCCGCATCGTCGCCATGAACATCAAGCGGCTCATGGATCTGGGCTGCTATCGCGGCCTGCGGCACCGCAAGGGCCTGCCGGTCCGCGGTCAACGCACCCACACCAACGCCAGAACGCGCAAGGGACCGGCGCGGCCGATCGCCGGCAAGAAGAAAGCCGTCTAGGCAAGGGGACCGATCATGGCCAAGCCAGCGGCAGCGCCGCGCCTTCGTCGTCGCGAACGGAAGAACATCACGTCCGGCACCGCGCACGTCAACGCGACCTTCAACAACACGATGATTACCATCACCGACGCGCAGGGCAACACGATCGCGTGGTCGTCGTCGGGCACGATGGGCTTCAAGGGCTCGCGCAAATCGACGCCCTATGCCGCGCAGGTCGCCGCCGAGGATGCCGGCAAGAAGGCGATGGAGC
>Ga0335073_10002358_pt1 | contig 25793 bp, 22 predicted proteins | sample Lox_Sample_22_FD_207093 | JGI IMG/M metagenome (GOLD analysis project Ga0335073, IMG submission 207093) | Soil microbial communities from Loxahatchee National Wildlife Refuge, Florida, United States - Lox_Sample_2.2 | ecosystem: Environmental > Terrestrial > Soil > Wetlands | place: USA... | reverse complement strand
TGACCTGTCAGCCGGTCGGGGCAGCGCGTGCTCCGTCCGGCGTCAGCTTCTGCTGTTCATCGCCGAATGCTCATCGGTCGCTCATCGCAATCTCAGCCTGCTTTCCCGGGCCGGGTTGCCCCGGCCCTGCCGTTCTTGCCGCACCGGGGTCATAACCGGCCAGACCCCGCTCCGACTCCGCAAGGTACCCGGCGAGCCTGTCGGTGCCGAGCGGTCCCGGCTGCCGCAGCGCTCGCGCGAACGCCCGGCGGCGCTGCGCTTGCTTGAAGCACTCCTGGCTTGGGTGCAGGTACGCTCCGCGGCCAGGCCTCCGCGCCCGGACGTCGGGAACGATCTCGTTCCCGGCCGCCGCCACGCGGAGCAAGTCGGACTTGGCCACACGGGCTCCGCAGCCCACACACGTCCGAATTGCTGGCGCGTGTCGGGCTTGCCGCGGATTCCGCGTGACCATCTCCGTCAAGCTTACCGTGCTGTCGCCGGCGGGGACGACCCCCCTACCTACGCATTCGGGGCACCGGGCCCGGTACCCGCCGAGCCCGGGACATCGCTGACCGCGCTCGCCAGCGCCCCGTCGGCCCCGGCCTCGCCGCCCCGCCCGGCGTCCTCGGGCGCCGCGGAGGCGATCGGCGCGTCGGAGCCGGGGCTGTCCGGGCGGATATCGATCCGCCAGCCGGTCAGCCGGGCCGCGAGCCGCACGTTCTGCCCCTCCTTGCCGATCGCCAGCGACAGCTGGTAGTCCGGCACGATGACCTGGGCCACGCGGGCCTGAGGATCAATGACGATCACCCGCGAGACCCGGGCCGGGGACAGCGCGTGGGCCACGAACTCGGCCGGGTCCGGGGAGTAGTCGACGATGTCGATCTTCTCCCCGTGCAGCTCGGTCATCACGTTGCGGACCCGGCCGCCCTGGGGCCCGATGCAGGCGCCCTTGGCGTTCACGCCGGGCTGGCGCGAGGTGACCGCGATCTTGCTGCGGTGCCCGGCCTCGCGGGCGATCGCGGCGATTTCGACGGCGCCGGACGCGATCTCCGGTACCTCCAGCGCGAACAGCTTCTTGACCAGGTTCGGATGCGTGCGGGACAGGGTGACCGACGGGCCGCGGTAGCCCTTGCGTACGTGCAGCACATAGCAGCGCAGCCGCTCGCCGTGCACGTACCGCTCGCCGGGCACCTGCTCGCTCGGCGGCAGGATGGCCTCCAGCCTGCCCAGGTCGACCAGGACCGCGCGCGGATCCTTGCCCTGCTGGATCACGCCGGCCACGATGTCGCCCTCCCGCCCGGCGTACTCGCCGAACGTGAGCTCGTCTTCCGCGTCGCGCAGCCGCTGCAGGATGACCTGGCGGGCGGTGGTCGCCGCGATCCGGCCGAATCCTTCCGGCGTGTCGTCGTACTCCCTGATCACCGCGCCGTCCGGACCGGTCTCCGCGGCCCATACCGTCACGTGGCCGCTGCCCCGGTTGATCTCGACCCGGGCCGTCGCCGCGGCCCCGTCGGTCCGGTGATAGGCGACCAGCAGCGCATCCTCGATGGCCTTGATGGCCAGGTCCATCGAGATGTCCTTCTCGGCTTCCAGGCTGCGCAGGACGCTCAGGTCAATGTCCATCGGGCCCCTCCTCGTCCGCGCCGTTGTCCCGGTCGTCGTGGTCCAGCGGGGCAAACTCGATCTCTATCCGCCCCGGGCCGAGCTCGGAGTAGCCGAAGACCCGGCCCTCCCCGTCGACCTCGAGCCGCACTCCCTGGGCATCCGCCCCGGTGACGCGTCCCGTTACAGCAGACGCCGCAGACCGGCCGTCCGTTGCGGGCGATGCCATGAGCGGCGCCGTGACCAGGCGGCCGACGGCGCGCCGCCAGTGCTTCGGTTCGGTCAGCGGGCGGTCCACGCCCGGCGATGACACCTCCAGGGTGTAGGAGGCCTCGCCCATCGCCGCGGCGCGATCCAGCGCCGCCGACAGCTCCCGGCTGACCAGCGCGATGTCGTCCAGGCTGACCCCGCCGTCACAGTCGACCACCACGCGCAGTAGCCGCCGCCGCCCGGCCGAGGTGATCCTGACGCCCTCCAGGTCCATCCCCATGGCGGTAACCGCCGGCTCAAGCAGGCCGACAATCCGCTCGGTATCGGCGGAAGCGCCCCGCGATGGCGACCGCGACGACTCGTGACGCGAGTTACCCTGCATCACGACCTCCTCGCCCGCGACCTGTGCTGTTGTCCGCTCGGCCTCTAGCCTAACCGCGCCGGCGAGTACCAGGACGCTTGCCCGCCGTGCCGCGCGCCGGCCCGGCAGGCGCCGCCCGCCGCGTGGGATGCTAGGAGCCCGCGCGGGCGGCGCGGCCCGACACCGGCTGGAGGCTCCGTGGCGGCTCATCCGACACGCCGAGTAGTGCTCGCGGCCGCGGTCACCCTGCCCCTGGCCGCCGTGTCCGGCTGCGGCGGCGCGGACGTGCTGGCCACCCCGCCGCGGCCGGCCGCCGACGTGGACCTGCTCCGGTCGGCGATCGCCGCCGAGCAGCTGATGATCGCCCGGTACGGTGCGGTGACCGGCGGCGCGACGGCCGCCGTATCGTCGGCCCTGGAACCGCTGCTGGCCGAGCACCGCGCCCACCTCGCCCAGCTCCGGTCGCGGCTGATCGTGCCCGCCGGGAGCCCGACCCCGTCGCCGCGGGCCCCGGCCGCCCCGGCCGGGGTGCCGTCCGCCCCGGGCGCCGCCCTGGCATACCTGCGCGATGCCGAGCAGGCGGCGGCCGCGGCGCTGCTGGGCCGGCTGCCGCACGCCCCGGCCTCCCTGGCCCAGCTCTTGGCCAGCATCTCGGCGTCGGAGGCCACCCACGTTCCGGTCCTCGGCCGGATGGCGGCCCGGTGAGCGGCAGCTCCGGCCCGGGCCCGGCCACGATCGCGGCGCTGCAGGCGGCCCTGGCCGCCGAGCACGCGGCGGTCTACGGCTACGGGGTGGCCGGCGCCTACCTGACCGGAGCCAGCCGGGCCACGGCCACGGCGGACTGGGTAGCGCACCAGGTGACCAGGGACACGCTCGAGGCCATGCTGCGCTCCCGCGGAGCGCAGCCGGTCGCGGCCGCGGCCGGCTATCAGCTGCCGGTCGCGGTCCGCACGCCCGCCGAGGCGGCGCAGCTCGCGGTCATCCTGGAGGACCGGGTCGCGGCCGCCTACCTCGGCCTGGTCGCCGTGACCGCCGCCGCGATCCGGCGGTTCGGCGCGGAGCAGTTGCAGGCGTCGGCGCTGCGCGCCGCGGCCTGGCGCGGCAGCACGGTGGCGTTCCCCGGCCTGCCGGCGAACTCGCTCGCCGGGCCACGGCACGTCTAGCCCGCCCCGCCGGCGCCGCCCGCCCGGCCGGTCTAATCGGCCGCGTGCGCGACCTGATCCCGCGCCGCGAGGACCTGCGTGATCAGGGCCGCGGCGCCCTCTAAATCCTCCCCGGCGGCGATCCGTTCCGCCCATGACCACCAAAACCACCAGGTGCCGTCCTGGCTCCGGCCCGCGTAGACGTCCTCGGCCAGCGCGGACGCCGCCGGGTTCACAACGTGCAGGCTGGGAACGCGGCCGGGGGGCGCCATCAGGCTGGTCCGCAGCCCGTGGCGGGCCAGCACCTCCGCGAGCCCCTCGAGCCGGCCCAGATAGACGCCCAGCGCCTGGGCTGGCCCGTAGGCCTGCCGAACTTCCGTGGTCATGTTAGGTCACCCCTAGTAGCAGGGATACAGCGTAGAGTAATGACATTGTTAAAAGCATGCCCCCCAGAGCTAATGAATGCAACATGCATAGCGAAATTCGCAACCTGCGTCCAGGCCACGGTTGCCCCCGTTATTCCGCTCAGTAACTGGACGCCAGGGCCTCCGGCGGCCACACTTAGAGACCCCCGGCTCCCTCACGCGCACAGCCTCAGCACCTCGCGCGGCGAGATCCCGGCACCCGGCGCGCTTCCGGGGGAGGCGACAGATGGCAATCGAGCACAGCCCCACCGTCCGGCGACGGCGGCTCGCCCTCGAGCTCAGAAGGCTTCGCGAGGCAGCCAAGCTCACCTGCGAAGAGGTGGCCGAGCACCTGGAATGCTCGGCGTCCAAGATCAGCCGAGTGGAGACCGGGCGGGTGTCGGTGTCGCCGCGGGATGTCCGCGACATGCTGGAGCTCTACGGCGTGCCCGTCGCGCAGCGGGAGAGCCTGGTCCAGCTGGCCCGCGACTCCCGGCAGAAGGGCTGGTGGCACGCGTTCAGCGACACCATGCAGCCGCAGTTCGCCACCTACGTCGGCCTGGAGAGCGCCGCCTCGGAGATCCGCATCTACGAGGTCAGCCTGATCCCCGAGCTGCTGCAGACCGAGGACTATGCCCGGGCGGTCATCCGGTCCGGGATGATGAGCAGCCCCAGCGACGACATCGACCGGCAGGTCGCGCTGCGGATGGCCCGTCAGCCCGCGATCACCAGGGACGACCCGCCGAAGGTGTGGGCCGTGCTGGACGAGGCCGCGCTGCGCCGTCAGGTCGGCGGGCCGGGCCTGATGCGGCTGCAGCTTGAGCACCTGCTGGCCCAGGCGTCTCTGCCCAACGTGGCGGTGCAGGTGATCCCGTTCGGCGGCGGCGCCCACCCCGCGATGGGCCGGCCGTTCATCATCCTGGTCTTCCCGGAGCGGGTGGACACCGACGTGGTCTACCTGGAGGACCTGACCAGCGCCCTGTACGTGGAAGACGTGGCCGAGGTGGACCGCTACAACGTGTTCTTCAACCATCTGCGGGCCACGGCGCTGTCCTTCGACGACTCCTCGGCCCTGATCACGTCGGTGCTCAAGGAGATGTGAGGGCCGCGGGCAGCGGCTCGGCGTGCAGCACGGTCAGGCGCGACACCGCCCGGGTCAGCGCGACGTAGAGACGGTGCAGCCCGCGCGCTTCGCCGGTCGCGATCCGGGCCGGCTCGACGACGATGACGTGGTCGAACTCCAGGCCCTTGGCCAGCGTGACCGGCACCACCGTGAGGGGCTGGCTCTCGGTGTCGCCGTTCAGGACGGCGTGAGCCAGGCCGGCCCGGTCCAGGATGCCGGACAGCGACGGCACCTGGTCGTCGGCGGCGATCACCGCGGCCGAGCCGGGCCGGGTCAGCGCGTCCGCGCAGGCCTCGGCGAGCCGGGCGGGCAGAGTGGTCGCCGTCGCCGCGGTGATGACCAGCGATCCGGCGTCCTGGCGCACGGACCGGGCCGGAGCCACGCCGGGCGCGATGTGGGCGAGCAGCAGGCTGGCGAAGTCGAGTATCTGGCGCGGCACGCGGTAGCCGGTGTCCAGGATCCGCAGGCCCGCGTCTTCCTTGCCGAGGTGGGCCAGCAGCTGCGGCCAGCCGGGCGTGGCCCATGGCGTGGTGCCCTGCGCGATGTCGCCGAGCACGGTGGCCGATCCGGTGGCGCAGCGGCGGCCGATGGCCCGGCACTCCATCGGCGACAGGTCCTGCGCCTCGTCCACCACGACGTGAGCCAGGCTCGGCGTGCGCTCGATCAGGTCGGCCGCCTCGTCGACCAGGACGGCGTCGGCGGCGGACCAGCGCGCCGAGCGCGGCCCGCGCGGCGGCGTGGCCCACGCGATCGCGCCCTGCTCGCTGGCGTCGAGCAAGCCGTCCGCCGCGGCGGCGAGCACCAGCGGGTCGGAGAGCAGGCGGAGCACCAGCCGGACCGGGTCGGTCTTCGGCCAGATGGCGTCCACCGCGGCCCGGACCGGGGCGGACCGGCGCACCGCCTCATGGGTCCGGTCGTCGCAGGTCTCCCCGGCCGCCTCCATCCTGGTCAGGATCACGTGCGCGATCCGGTGCGAGAGCATGTCCCGGCCGGTCCCGTAGCGCACGCCCCGTAGCCGCAGCTCGTCGACCAGTTCGGCCAGCTCGAAGGCGGGCACCCGCCAGCGCCGGGAACCGCGCACCAGCATGATCGATTCCGACGGCTCGGCCACGTGCCGCCACAGCGCGCGCCGGAGCACCTCGGCCATCCGCGCGTCGCCCTTGATCGTGGCCGCGTGATCGGAGTCGCCGCCGCGCACCGGCACGGTCGCCAGCAGGTCGGTCACGGACAGCTGGGTCACGTCCGCCTCGCCGAGCGCGGGCAGCACGTTGCGGATGTAGGCCAGGAAAGCCCGGTTCGGCCCCACCACCAGCACGCCGCCGCGGCTCATCCGTTCCTTGTACGCGTACAGCAGGTACGCGACCCGGTGCAGGCCGACGGCGGTCTTGCCGGTGCCCGGCGCACCCTGCACGCAGACCGTCTGGCTCGCGCCGGCGCGTACGATATCGTCCTGATCAGGCGCGATCGTGGCCACGATGTCCCGCATCGGACCCGATCTCGGGCGCTCGATCTCTTCGATCATGATCCGGCTGGCGGGCAGCCCGGGCGCGGGCGCGAGGTCCGACCCGGGCGGGCCGGTCCCGAGCTCCTCGTCCTCGTAGGCGGTCAGCTCACCGCCGGAGAAACCGAACCTGCGCCGCAGCGCCAGCCCCATCGGGTCGGCCGGGCTGGCCCGGTAGAACGGCCTGGACACCGGGGCGCGCCAGTCGATCACGACCGGCCGGCCGTCGGGATCGTGCACGTGCCGCCGGCCGATGTGGAACTGCTCCCCGGCCACCGCCTCCGGGCGGAACCCGCCCGGATCGCCGCGGCCGGTGGCCGGCTGCGCGCCGCCGGCCGTCACCTCGCCCGGCTCGCCGCCGGGCGCGTAGTCGAGCCGGCCGAAGAACAGCGGCGTGTCGGGCAGGTCGACCAGCGCCTCGGCCCGGCGGTACAGGTCGGCCTTCAGGTATTCCTCGGAGACCGGGTCGCCGCCGAGTGCCCGGAGCGAGAGCACGTTGTCGCGCATGACCCGCAGGTACTCCCGCGAGCTGCGCAGGTGTTCCCGCTCGCCGAGCAGAACGGGATCGTCGTCGTCGGTGGCCGGGGCGGGATGACCGGCTCGGGCCGGTCCGCTGGCCGCGGGCATGGCTGCACCTCCGTGGGTCTTGCACGGCGCCGTGACACAAGGGCCAAAGACATTAGCAAAGACACCCGGGGTCAGTCATCTGAGTTTCCGCGCGGCCGGGCCGGCGCGGGCTACCAGCTCCAGGTGAAGCCGGCCACGGTCCTCTCGATGAACCTCAGGTACCGGTGCACCGAGTGCTGGGCGTCGAGCGTGACCTGCTCCCGTTCGATGATGTCTCCCTCGACCCCGTCCCAGGTCGCCCACCACACGCTGGCGGGCAGCCGTTCCGGATGGAACTCGACGCGCATGTCGAAGTTCTCCATCCGGCCCATGACCGCGCGCCGGTACTCGCGCTCCTGCCGGTCGGTCGGGTCGCCCGGGTACTGGTACGTGATCCAGTACTCGAGCGTGGTGGTCTCTCCCGCATCCAGAGTGCGGGCCAGCGTGATGTAGGTGATGAACAGGTCATCGCCGACCTGATACAGGTCACCGGTCAAGTCGGTGCAGCCCTGCCCGACTTCGAGCGTCAGCGCCTTGGTGTCGTACAGGAACGGGATCCGGTCCAGCCCGTCCGCGATGGCCTCGATGACCTGCAGGGTCCGCGTGCGGGACGGCAGGCCCTCAGCCCCGACCGTGACGTGATCATGCAGGGAGAGCGTCTGGTGACGGCGCGGCCCGATGGCCGCCTGCAGTTCCTGCTCGTTCCGCGGCGTCATCGGCCGCGGGCCGGACAGCACGCTGATCGTGCCCGAGCCCTCCCACAGCCGCCAGAGCCGGTCCGCCTCGGCGTCGGAGAACCCGAACGCGTCGATGAACAGCGACAGAGTGGACCGGCTCAGCAGCCGGCCGGACAGCGCCCGGGACACGGTGTCCTTGAGCTGGTGCGGCAGCACGTCCCCGTCGCCGGGCACTCGGGGATAGCTCCACAGCCTGCGGGCCAGCACCTCGGCCACGGCGAGCTGCGTTATATCGCCCGATCTGGCCCTGACCACGTGCTGCTCCCACAGCCGCCGGTATCCGCCCGGCCGCTGGAGCAGTTCGTGCAGGTAAGCGGATGCGGCCCGGCGCCCGGCCGCTGCGGGGGTCTCGCTCACCGTTCTCGGTCCTCGCCTGTGCGAACTAAGTGCGACATCTAGCAGCTACCTTACGGGCATGCCCCGAACCTAGGTGGCAAGCCGGTAATAGGGGGGCGGGCCCGTCGCGACTGCGGCGGGCCCGACACATGTCAGGCGGCCCCGGCGCGGCGGATCAGAACAGCACCGACATGAACGTGCCGGCCTCGGTGAATCCCACCCGCCGGTACGCGGCGCGCGCCGGGAGATTGAAGTCGTTGACGTACAGCGACACGACCGGCGCGACCGACTTCAGCGCCGCGGCCACGACGGCGGCCATGCCGCGCGTGGCGTGCCCGCGGCCGCGCAGTTCCGGCGGCACCCACACCCCCTGCACCTGGCACGCCTGCGGGGTCACCGCGCCGATCTCGGCCTTGAAGATCACCTGGCCGTCCTCGATCCGCGCGTACGAGCGGCCGGACCGGATCAGTTCGCCGACCCGCGCCCGGTAGGCCGCTCCCCCGTCCGGGCCGACCGGGGACACCCCGACCTCCTCGGTGAACATCGCGATCGACGCGGGCAGGAGGGTGTCCACCTCGTCCGGGCGGACCAGGCGCACCAGCGGATCGGGCGGGGCCACCGGGTCGCCGGAGATGGCCATGACCGGCTGCGCGGCCCGGATCTCGCGGGGCCGGCCCCAGTACGGCGACAGCAGCGCCCAGAGTTCCTGTACCTGGTCGGCGGGCCCGACGATCGACGAGCAGCGGCGGCCCTGCAGCCGGGCGCGCTCCGCGAACGCCGCGACGGCTCCCGAGGTGGCGGCGACCGGGACGAGGTTGGCGCCGGAGTAGCACAGCGACGTCATCCGCCCGGACTCCAGGTAGCCCCACATCTGAGCGCCGAGCCGGCCCGGATCCACCCCGGCAGCATGAACCCGCGAGCTGACGAAGACGTTTGTGACCGCATCGCGGTCGCAGATGTCCAGCACCTCGTCCAGATCGCGATCATTCAGCAGGCGCAGCGATGACGACCGCCATGCCCTGGTGCGCAGCACGCTCCCCAGCGTATCGGCATTGCCTCAGGTGCCGCTGGAGGGCGTCCCCCGCGGGCGCCGCTCAGCTGTTCGGCGTCGGGTCGGGCACCGCCGGGCAGGTCGCGTTGACCAGGCCCGGGTGCTCCGGCAGCGAGCCCGTGGCCAGGTAGCGGTTCAGGTAGCCGTTCACGCATTCGTTCGGCGGGTCGGCGAGCGACTGGCCATGGTTGCCGCCGCCCTCGACGACGACCATCCGGGCGCTCGGCAGCAGCCGGTGCGCGGCCTGGGCCCCGGCGTATGGCGTGGCGGCGTCCAGCGTGCCCTGCAGCATCAGGATCCCCGGCAGCCCGGCGCCCTTGATCTGCAGCGGCTTCGACGGCCCCTTGACCGGCCAGAACGCGCACGCCGCGTTGAACCAGGCGTTGTCCCAGGCTTCGAACGGGGCGGTGGCGTACACCTTCCTGGTCGCCGTGTCCCACGTGGTCCAGCTGCGCGGCCAGTTGACGTCGCTGCACTCCACGGCGTTGTAGACGGCGAACTCGTTCTCGTTCTGGGTGCCCTCCGTGTCGTACTGGGACACCAGCTGGCTGGTCGAGTGACCGTGCAGGTAGGCCGAGAGCGCGGCGGCCAGGCCCGGCCAGTAGCTGTTGTCGTAGCCGCCGATCAGGAACGTGTCGTCGAACTCGTCCGGGCCGATCAGCGGCTGGCCGGACGGCCCGGGGATCGGATTCGCCTCCAGGTCGGAGCGCGCGGCGTACCAGCTGTCGCTGACCTGGGCGGCGGTGGCGCCGAGGTGGTAGACGCTGTCGTACTTGGCCATCCAGGCGAAGAAGGCCTGGATCCGGCCCTCGAACGCGTAGTCCTGCTGGATGTTGTCGGTCCACCACACGCCCCGCGGGTCCACCGTGCTGTCCAGCACCATGCGCCGCAGCCGGTGCGGGAACAGGGTCGCGTACACCTGCCCGATGTAGGTCCCGTACGAATAGCCGAAGTAGCTGATCTTCTGCTGGCCGAGCGCCGCCCGGATCGAGTCCATGTCCCGGGCGATGTTCGCGGTGGTCATGTAGGGCAGCAGCCAGCCGAACTTCTTCTCGCAGTCCGCGGCGTACGTCTTGGCCCGGTTCTCGTTCGCCTGCTCGTCCGCCGAGCCGGCCGGGATGTAGTCGGGCCTGGCCCGGGAGAAGAACGACGGGTCGCAGCTCAGCGACGGCACCGAGGACCCGACCCCCCGGGTGTCGAAGCCGACGATGTCATACTCGGCCGCCACCGAGGGGTCGAGGCCCTGCGCCACGAACGCGGCCAGGCTGAGGCCCTGGCCACCGGGTCCGCCCGGGTTGACCAGCAGCACGCCCTGGCGCTTGCTCGCGGGCGCGCTGGCGGGCACCTGCGACAGCGCCAGCGTGATCTTCCTGCCGTCCGGTCGGCTGTAGTCCAGCGGGACCTGCAGGCTCGCGCACTGCATCGGTGATCCCTGCGCGGTACACGCATGCCAGCTCAGCGCCGACGACGCCGATCCGGCGGGCGCGTCCGACGTCCCGCCCGACGTCGCGCCCGACGTCGCTCCGGACGCCTGGGGCGATGCCCCCGAGCAACCGGCGAGCACCAGGGCCCCGACGGCCACCGCGACCGGCAGGATGCGTCTCATGAGGCCATCCTGCCCGATATGGGAGACCCGCCGGGCGCGGGCGATCAGGTCTGCGCGGGCTCGGTGTCGCCCGCGAGCTTCATCGCCTCTTCGATCAGGGTCTCGACGATCTGCGACTCGGGCACGGTCTTAACGACCTCGCCGCGGACGAAGATCTGCCCCTTGCCGTTGCCCGAGGCGACGCCGAGGTCGGCCTCGCGGGCCTCGCCCGGGCCGTTGACCACGCAGCCCATGACCGCGACGCGCAGCGGCACGTCCATGCCGTCCAGGGCCGCCGTCACCTCGTCGGCGAGCTTGTACACGTCGACCTGGGCCCGGCCGCAGGACGGGCAGGACACGATCTCCAGGCCCCGGTCGCGCATGCCGAGCGACTCCAGGATCTGGATGCCGACCTTGACCTCCTCGACCGGCGGCGCCGAGAGCGACACCCGGATCGTGTCGCCGATGCCCTCGGCGAGCAGCGCGCCGAACGCCACCGCCGACTTCACCGTGCCCTGGAAGGCGGGGCCGGCCTCGGTCACGCCCAGGTGCAGCGGGTAGTCGCACTTGCTGGCCAGCAGCCGGTAAGCGTTGATCATCACGACCGGGTCGTGGTGTTTCACCGAGATCTTGATGTCGGTGAAACCGTGCTCCTCGAACAGCGAGCATTCCCACAGCGCGGACTCGACCAGGGCCTCCGGGGTGGCCTTGCCGTGCTTGGCCAGCAGCCGCTTGTCCAGGGAGCCCGCGTTGACGCCGATCCTGATCGGGATCCCGGCGTCCGACGCGGCCCGCGCGATCTCGCCGACCTTGTCGTCGAACGTCTTGATATTGCCCGGGTTGACCCGCACCGCGGCGCAGCCCGCGTCGATCGCGGCGAACACGTACTTGGGCTGGAAGTGGATGTCGGCGATCACCGGGATCTGCGACTTGCGGGCGATCTCCGGCAGCGCCTCGGCGTCGTCCTGGGAGGGGACGGCGACCCGGACGATCTGGCAGCCGGCCGCCGTGAGCTCGGCGATCTGCTGCAGGGTGCCGTTCACGTCGGCGGTGACCGTCGTGGTCATCGACTGGACCGAGACCGGCGCCCCGCCGCCGACCGGCACCGCGTTCTTGCCCTTGCCCACCATGAGCTGCCGGGACGCCCGCCGCGCGGCGAGCGGCTCGGGGGGCACGGAAGGCAAACCAAGATCAACAGTCATAACGAGAGTCGCCTCACTGAACGTCGCCTCACTGAACCAGGTGAACCGGGTTGAAGATGTCCGCCGCCATTAGTAGCACGCCAAGCCCGATCAGCAGCACGAACACCCCCACGCTAACCGGTATCAGCCGCTGCAGGTCGACCAGGCCCGGGTCGGGCTTGCCGCGGAGCCGGGCCAGCCAGGCCCGGATCCGCTCGTAGAAGATGACCGCCAGGTGCCCGCCGTCCAGCGGGAGCAGTGGGAGCAGGTTGAACGCGCCGATGAAGATGTTGATCGAGATGACGATCAGCAGCAGGTCCTCGACCGAGTACTCCCAGCCGCCGCCGGACGCCACCGCCTGGCCGGCGATGTCGGCCGCGCCGACCATGCTGCTCACGTTGCCCGCCGGGGTCTTGGACCTGTCCTTGGCGAACAGGTCGGGCAGCGCGGCGGGCAGCTTGGCGCCCGCATCGACGGATCCGGTCAGCACCTGACCGAAGGCCGAGCCCGCGAACGTCACGGCGCCGATCGGGTTTGACCGCTGGAAGACGACGGCGTCGCCAATGCCCAGGTAGGAGCCCTTGCGGCCGGGAACGGTGGCCGGCGTGGCGTGAAGGGTCAGCCGGCGGCCGTCTCTGTCTACCGTGACCGGCACCTGGACGCCGGCCGGCGCGTCGCGGATGGCCGTGCCCAGCTGCGTCCAGTTCTGCACCGGCTTGCCGTCGAACGCGACGATCTTGTCGCCCGACTTGATCCCGGCGATCTTGGCCGGGGCCGACCCCAGGTTGTTCTTGCAGGAACCCTGGTCGAAGGCGGAGATGCTGTGCGGCACGCACGGGCTGACCGAGCCGATGATCGTGGTGTTGTTGTCGGCCTGCCCGATGGCGATCGCGAGGAACAGCAGCAGCACGAAGGCGAGCGCGAAGTGCATGAACGATCCCGCGACCATGACGACCGCGCGCTGCCAGGCCGGCTTGTTCCGCATCGAGCGCGGCTCGTCGTCGGGGTCGACCTCGTCCAGGGTCGTCATCCCGGTGATCCGGACGAACGCGCCGAATGGCAGGGCCTTGATCCCGTACTCGGTCTCGCCGCGCTGGGTCGACCAGATCGTCTGCCCGAAGCCAATGAAGAACTGCGTGGCCTTCATGCCGAAGTGCTTGGCCGTCAGGAAGTGCCCGGCCTCATGGAGGATGACGGAAATGAGAATGGCCAGGATGAAGATGACCACCCCGAGCAGGAAGCTCATCCTGCCGTGTCTCCCTCCCGCGTAACGGCCTCAGGCTAGCGACGATCTCCGGTGCCGGTCAGTTCGCGCGCCCGATCCCGCGCCCAGCCGTCAGCGGCGAGTACCTCCTCCAGCGTAACGACGGCGCGGCCCGAACCGTCACGCTCTGAGACTACCTGGGCCACGGTATCTATGATCCCGGGGAAACCGAGCCGGCCGGCCAGGAAGGCGTCCACGCACACCTCGTTGGCGGCGTTGTAGACCGCGGGCGCCGTGCCGCCCGCCGTGCCCACCTCGCGGGCGAGCGTCACGGCCGGGAACGCATCCTCGTCGAGCGGCTCAAACGTCCAGGTGTGCGGCTTCGTCCAGTCCACCGGCCGGGCCGCGCCGGGAACGCGCTCCGGCCAGGCCAGGGCCAGCGCGATCGGGATCCGCATGTCCGGCGGGCTGGCCTGCGCGATCGTCGAGCCGTCGGTGAATTCGACCATGGAGTGGATCACCGACTGCCGGTGCACCACCACCTCAATGGCGTCGAAGCCGATGCCGAATAGCAGGTGGGCCTCGATCAGTTCCAGGCCCTTGTTCACCAGCGTCGCGGAGTTCACCGTGATCACCGGGCCCATGCTCCAGGTCGGGTGGGCGAGCGCCTGCTCCGGAGTGACGTCGTTGAGCTCGTCCCGGCCGCGGTGCAGGAACGGGCCGCCGCTCGCGGTGACCACCAGCCGGCGCACCTCCTCCGCGCGGCCGCCGCGCAGGCACTGGGCCAGCGCGGAGTGCTCGGAGTCCACCGGGACGATCTGTCCCGGCTGGGCCCGGTCCGCGACCAGCGGGCCGCCCATGATCAGCGACTCCTTGTTGGCCAGGGCCAGCACGCGTCCGGCGTCGATGGCCGCGAGCGTGGCGGCCAGCCCGACCGCGCCGGTGACCCCGTTGAGGACGACGTCGCAGGGCCAGGCGGCCACCTCGGCGATCGCGTCGGGCCCGGCCAGGATCTTCGGCAGCTGCGCGGCCCGGCCCGGGCCCGCGGCGCGCGCCGCCTCGGCCTGGATGGCCTGCCGCAGCTCGTCGACGTGCGCCTCGCTGGCCACGGCGACGACCTCGGCCCCGAACTCCACCGCCTGGCCGGCCAGCAGCGCGGCGTTGCCGCCGCCCGCGGCGAGCCCGGCGACACGGAACCGGCCCGGGTTGCTGCGGATGATGTCGGCCGCCTGGGTCCCGATCGATCCGGTGGACCCGAGCACGACCACGTCTCTTGGCTTGTCGCGGGGGGGCTCGCGGTTCTCCATACGTGCATTGTTCCCCACGCCGCGGCCCCGCTCCCCGCCGAGGCGCTCAACCTCGTCGCCACCTCACCGCCCGCACCCCCCGCCACCCAACCCCCTTTCCCCGCGGCCGCCCAGAACCCGGCATAACACGCATAATCCCACGCACGCCGCCGCGATGCGCGATGAACGCCGGGCACCCCGGAAACGTGGGCCACATTCAGGTGGCGGTCTCCGGCGGGCCGCGGATGAGCGGGCGCGGGCGGCGCGTAGCGTGTGAGTGTGATCGGCTCCCCCACTCCCTCGATGACCGCCACCGCCGAACCGATGACCGGCATGGACGGCTGGCGGGACCTGCCCGCGGCCCAGCAGCCGGACTGGCCGGACCCCGCGCGGCTGCGGGCGGTGACCGGGGAACTGGCCGGGCTGCCCCCGCTGGTCTTCGCCGGGGAGTGCGATGTGCTGCGCGGGCGGCTCGCGGCCGTGGCCCGCGGCGAGGCGTTCGTGCTGCAGGGCGGCGACTGCGCGGAGACGTTCGCGGGGGCGACCGCCGACGCGGTCCGGGCCAAGCTGCAGACGCTGCTGCAGATGGCCGTGGTGCTCACCTACGGCGCGAGCGTCCCGATCGTCAAGATCGGGCGGATGGCGGGCCAGTTCGCCAAGCCGCGCTCGCGGGCGACGGAGACCCGCGAGGGCGTGGAACTGCCGGCCTACCGGGGCGACGCGATCAACGGGATCGAGTACACCGCGCAGGCGCGCACCCCCGATCCGGCCCGGCTGCTGCGCGCCTACCACTGCTCGGCGGTGACGCTGAACCTGTGCCGGGCGTTCGCCACCGGGGGTTACGCGGACCTGCACCAGGTGCATGCGTGGAACCAGGACTTCGTCAGGGAGAGCCCGTCCGGGCAGCGCTACGAGCGGCTGGCCGGGGAGATCGACCGCGCGCTGGCGTTCATGCGGGCCTGCGGCGCCGACCCCGAGGAACTGCACGCCGTCGAGTTCTACTCCAGCCACGAGGCCCTGCTGCTCGACTACGAGCACGCGCTGACCCGGCCGGACTCAAGGACCGGCCAGCCGTATGACACATCGGCGCACCTGGTGTGGATCGGCGAGCGGACCAGGGACATCGACGGCGCGCACGTCGAGTTCGCCAGCGGCATCCGCAACCCGGTCGCGGTCAAGATCGGCCCGAGCGCCACGCCGGCCGAGGTGCTCCGGCTCATCGCGAAGCTCAACCCCGATCGCGAGCCCGGCCGGCTGACCCTGATCACGCGGATGGGCGCGGGCCGGATCCGGGACGCGCTGCCGCCGCTGATCCAGGCGGTCCAGGCCGAGGACATCGAGATTCCGTGGGTGTGCGACCCGATGCACGGCAACACCTTCGAGGCGCCGAGCGGCCACAAGACCCGCCGGTTCGACGACGTGCTGGACGAGGTCCAGGGCTTCTTCGAGGTGCACCGCGGGCTCGGCACCCATCCCGGCGGCATCCACATCGAGTTCACCGGCGACAACGTCACCGAGTGCGTGGGCGGCAGCCACGAGATCGTGGCCGACGACCTGTACCGGCGCTACGAGACCGCCTGCGACCCGCGGCTCAACCGCGGCCAGGCCCTCGACCTGGCCTTCATGGTCGCGGAGAGCTACCGGACCCGCCCGGACGCCTGACCAGGCCGGAAGCCCGGACCCTCGCGCCGTGCCGGTGGCCGGACCGGCCCCGGCACGCGCGTCGCGCCGGATGAATGCGCGCGCCGGGTCCTGCTGCACCTGATCGCGGAGACCGCCCAGCACGCCGGGCACGCCGACATCATCAGGGAGTCCCTGGACGGAGCCAAGTCGATGGGCTGACCCCCGGCCTGCCTAGTAGAGGCCGGGTTCCCGAGTGCTGGTGACGGTGACCCCGTGCCCGGCGAGCACCGTGGCCACCCGGTCGGTGTCGTCGGGCGTGATGAGCGGCCGGGTCCGCGTGCCGGCGTAGATCACCAGGCCTGAGTCCTTGCGCGGCCGGCGGATATCGAAGTTCAACCAGTGAACGAAGTCGCTGCTGCCGTAGATGCGCCACTGCCCAAAGAAGCCCAGGTCGATCCGGCGCACCTCGCGGATGGCGGAGTACGGCAACCGCTTGCTGCCGGCCGGGAAGTAGTAGTCACGGATGACCAGCTCCTGATCGGTGCAGATCACCTTGCCGTCGTCGTACTCGGCCGTGGCCATGCCGCTACCGTACCGGGGTGGAGGCCGGCTCCCAGTCGGGCCGCAGCGGCATGCCCGACCTGCCGTTCTCGCCGAGCTTCACGCCGAGCACCTGGTGTAGCTGGATCTGGTTGCGCTCAAAGCCGAGCCGCGAGCCCGCCATGTACAGCCGCCAGACCCGCGCCGTCCCCTCGCCGACCTCGGCCACCGCCTCGTCCCAGTGCTCGTCCAGGTTCGCGCACCAGCCGGCCAGCGTCTTGGCGTAGTGCTCGCGCAGGTTCTCCTCGTGCCGCACCTCGAAGCCGGCGTCGTGCATCAGCGAGACCAGGTACCCGGGCGCCTCGAGCTCACCGTCCGGGAACACGTACCGGTAGATGAACCCGTCCGGCCGCCGGGCGGGCTCGGTGTCGTCGGTGCGGGTGATGCAGTGGTTCAGCAGCCGTCCCTCCGGCTTGAGCTTGCCGTACAGGAAGGCGAAGTAGCCCGGCAGCTGGGCCTTGCCGATGTGCTCGGTCAGGCCGATCGAGCTGACCGCGTCGAAGCCGGTCTCGGGCACGTCCCGGTAGTCCAGGTGCCGGACCTCGGCGAGGTCCGAAAGGCCCCGCTCCTTGATCGCCCGCTGCGCCCACAGCGCCTGCTGCTCGGACAGGGTGACGCCGAGCGCCTTGACGCCGTACTCGCGGGCCGCGTGCATCACCATGCCGCCCCAGCCGCAGCCCACGTCCAGCAGCCGCATCCCGGGACGTAGGCCGATCTTGCGGGCGACCAGGTCGTGCTTGTAGAACTGCGCCTCCTCGAGCGTGGCGTCCTCGGTCGGGTAGCAGGCGCAGGTGTAGGCCATGGACGGGCCCAGCACCCACTCATAGAACGTGTTGGACACGTCGTAGTGGTGCGAGATCGCCGACGCGTCGCGGGCCTTGGAATGCCGCCGGCCCGAGAGCGACCTCCGGCGGACCCGGACCTCCTGCGGGGGCGGCGGTATCCGCGGGACCAGGACTTTCGGCCCGCCCAGCTCGCGCAGCAGCCGAAGCCGCTCCGACCAGCCGATGTCCATGGTCTGGGCCTTGGCCATCCTGGCCAGCGCCGAGTACATGTCGCCGATGACGTCGAGGTGGCCGGACACGTATGCCCGGGCCAGGCCCAGCGCTCCCGGGGCCTGAGCCAGGTAGGACACGGCGACCGGCGACCGGACCGTGATCTTCACTTCCGCGTCGACCGCGCCGGCCTTGCTGCCGTCGTAAGCCTGGAACTCGACCGGGGCGTCCGGCCCGGCCACCGCCTCGAATACGTCCGCCAGTGCCATGCCCGTCTCCTTCGTCACTTCGCGCGAACGCACTTTTCGTACAGTCCGGCCAGCCGGCCGTCTGGGTCATAATCCCGCTTAAGCGCCGCATATTCCGGCCCGTTGTAGAGCGCCCAGAACTCCGGCTCCGGGTAGAACGACGTAGAGTACAGGCCCTTATGCCCGCCGAGCGCGGTCACCTCGTCCTCGATCTGCCGGTTGTAGTGGCCGTCGCCGGCGCCGGGCGGCAGCGCGACCGTGCCCCAGAAGCCGAAGTTCACGTAGACCTGGCCCGGCCGCAGCGGGTACAGCGGCCAGGTCCGCTCCCCGCGCAGCCGCAGCGGGCACATCCAGACCGGGCTCATGCCCACCTTCTCGGCAAAGAAGCGCAGGAACTCGGCGCCGCGCTCGACCGGGATCTCGACGTCCTGGATCACGTCCTCGTGCGCCGGGCGGCCGCGGCGGGCGTTCACGGCGGCGGACAGCTGGTGCCTGCGGTCGAACGCGACGAGCTTGCGGTAGGTGTCCGAGCGCCGGTACCGGCGCGGCCAGGCCCGGCGGATCAGCGGGTTCTGCACGCCGAACGGCCGCGAGCACCAGAACCAGTCGGTGTCCCAGCGCCACAGGTAGTCGCGGATGGTGAGGAAATCCTCTTTCGGGCCGCGGATCGACTGGTAGTAGACCCGCTCCCGGGTGTAGTCGCTGAGCCACGGCGCCACGTCGCTGAACGCCCCGACGGTCAGGTACATCTCGTCGAGGCTGAACGCGGTGCCGTCCACGAAATCGGCCCGGTGCCCGCCGAGGCTGCCGTGCCGCGCGATCTGCGCGACCGCGTCCATGCACGCCTCCGGCGTGTCGAAACGGAAATGGCGCAGGTGAACGAACGGCGAGACCGGCTCAAGCTCGATGGTGAGCGCCAGCGCGTAGCCGAGCGTGCCATAGGAGTTCGGGAAGCCCCGGTAGAGCGCGGCGTGCTCGTTGGTGTCGCTGGCCCGCACCACCTGCCCGTCGCCGGTGAGGATCTCGATCTCGGTCACCGACTCGTGCGGCATGCCGCTGCGCAGCGAACTGGACTCGATGCCGAGGCCGGTCACCGCGCCGCCCAGCGTGATCGTCTTCAGCTGGGGCACGACCAGCGGCATCAGGCCATACCGGAGGGTGGCGTCGGCCAGGTGCTCGTAGGTCGTCATCCCGCCGACCAGCGCCGTGCGCGACCCCGGGTCGATGCACAGCACGCGGTCGAAGGCCGACACGTCGAGCTGGCCCGGAGGTGGTGCGGCGGCCGTACCCCCGGACCGGGACCGGGACCGGGTGGCGGGGCCCGCGTCCCGGAACCGGAACAGGTTCGAGGTTCGCTTGGCCAGGCGGACCGGGCTGCCGGGCGGGATCGCGGCGTAGGCCCGCTGCAGCGCGGCCACGGCCGTCAGGTAATCCGCGGGCCGGGCGGCCGGTGCCGGGCGGCCGGGCGGCGCGGGCCGCGTCCCATGCGCATCCGGATCCGTCATGCCTGTGACGTCGGTCACCCAGCCTCCCGTGAGCTCGCCTGGGCCCGGACCGGGCCTCACCGCGAGAATGCACGGCGGACGGCGGATGAGCAAGTTCGCCGCCCGGCGACGGCCCGGTGGACGGCCACCTCGCGGCCGGGCCGGCCGGGCTTGAGCGAGCCGAAGGGGCGCGGCGTCGCCTCGAGGCGGGAGCGAGGGAGCTTGGGACGGAGCGACGAGGGAAGGGGGCCTCTCGGCGCCCCGGAGGCGAGCGACGCAAAGCGCAGCCTAGAGTGGCCGGCATGCGGATCGCGCTGATCAACTCCGGCCTTGGCCTGCTCGCGGCGGCCGCCGAGCTGCACCGCCTCCGCCCGGACGCGGACCTGGTGCTCGCCATGGACCCGGACGGGATGCCCTGGGGGCCGCGCACGCCCGGCGACATCGCCGCCCGGTCGCTCGCCGCCGCCCGGGCGGCCGCGGCGCTGCGGCCCGACGTGCTGGTGTTCGCGTGCAACACCGGCACCGTGCACGCCATCGGGGCGCTGCGGGCCGAGTTCGAGCCGGCCATCCCGGTGATCGGCACCGTGCCCGCGATCAAGCCCGCCGCCGCGCAGAACGACCGGGTCGCCATCTGGGCCACCGTCGCCACCACGGCCAGCGACTATCAGCGCCGGCTCATCGCCGACTTCGCCGGCTCGGCGCGGGTCACCGCCGTCGCGTGTCCCGGCCTGGCCGACGCGGTCGACGCCGGGGACGAGGCGGGGACCGGGGCCGCGGTGGCGCTGGCCGCCTCACGCACGCCGGACGACTGCCAGGCCATCGTGCTCGGCTGCACCGAGTACGAGCTCGCCGCGGGCCTGATCGGCGCGGCGCGGCCGAACGCGACCCTGTTCCGCTCGGCTCCGGCCGTGGCCGCGCAGGCGCTGCGGCGTGCCGCGGCGACGGGGACAGAGCGGGCCGACAGGGCCGACAGGCCCGCGGGCCAGATGGGGACGGTACGGGTGCTGCTCAGCGGCCGGCGGGCGGACCTGCCCGCCGCGGCGCTGAGCTATCCCGAGGGCCGGCTGCTCGCCGCCCTGGCCGCCGACCGCGAGCCCGAGCCGGCGTAGAGCTCGCTCAGCATGGCGACGGCCGCGTGCGTCGACGGATGCGGATCGTGCCGGCGCCAGATCACCCGCACGCTGATCGGCGGGGCGTCACGCAGCGGCCGGAAGACCACGCCGTCGCGCCGGTACTGGGTCGTGGTGCCCTCGGGGGTGATCCCGACGCCGTTCCCGCCGGCGATGAGCGACAGCCAGTCGTCGATGTCGCGTGTGTCGCGGACCTCGGGCTGAGCCCCGGGCGGCCACAGGTCCGGCGTGGTGGTCCCGGTGCGCCGGTCGACCAGCAGGGTCCGCGCCGGTATCTCGTCCAGCCCGATGGAGCGCCGGGCCGCCCACGGGTCGTCGGCCGCGAGCGCGCAGTAGCGGCGTTCCCGCCCCACGACGGCGCCCTCGAAGCGCTTGCCGTCCACGGCGGTGCGCATGACCGCGATGTCGCACAGGCCCTCCGCCAGCCCGCCGGTGGCCGAGTTGGTGCGGATCAGCTGCAGCTCGACCTCCGGGTACCGGTCGGCCCAGCGGCGCTGGAACTCGCGGGTGTGCCGCCCCATGGCGGCCCACGCGTGCCCGATGCGCAGCCGGGTGTGCCCGGTGGTCGCCTCGGCGATCAGGTTGTCGGCCGCCGCCAGCACCTGCCTGGCCTGGGCCAGAGCGTGGACCCCGGCCGTGGTCGGGGCGATGCTCCGGCTGGTGCGGTGCAGCAACTGGACCCCGAGGACCTGCTCCAGGGCGATCAGGTTCCGGGAGACCGCCGCCTGCGAGACGCCGAGCTCGATCGCGGCGTCGGTGAAGCTGCCCGCGTCCACGATGGCCACCAGGCAGCGCAGGTGCCGCAGCTCCAGATCCATAACCAGATCGTATAGCTGCTTCGATCCATGCATTTTGCGTATGAGTTGCCCCGGTCCATGCTCGTGCCATGACCACCATCCCGACGCGCGGGCGGCAGGCCGGGGTCGCGCTGATGACCGGCAGCGCCCTGTCCAATCAGCTCGGCGCCGCCAGCGCGGCGCTGGCCTTCCCGGCGCTCGGGCCCGCCGGGGTGGTCGCGATCCGGCAGTGGGTGGCCGGCGCCGTGCTGCTGAGCGCGGTGCGGCCGCGGTTCAAGACGTTCACCCGGCGCCAGTGGGGCGCGGTGGTCGCGCTCGCCCTGATCTTCGCCGTTATGAACCTGTCCCTGTACACGGCGGTCGACCGGGTCGGGCTCGGGCTGGCGGTGACCCTGGAGTTCCTCGGCCCGCTGTCGGTCGCCCTGCTGGCCTCGCGCCGGGCGGTCGACCTCGGGTGCGCGCTGATCGCGGGCGCGGGCGTGGTCACGCTGGCCCGGCCGCAGCCGAGCACCGACTATGCCGGGATCGCGCTCGCCCTGCTGGCCGCCGCCTGCTGGGCTGCCTACATCCTGGTCAGCCGGGTGGTGGGCGCCCGCCTGCCGGGCTCCCAGGGCCCCGCGGCGGCGGCCACGCTGTCGTCTTTGCTGTATGTTCCGGTCGGCATCTGGGCGCTGGCCAGCCACCCGGTGACGGCGGCGGCGCTGGGCCGGGCGGCCGCGGCGGGTCTGCTGTGCTCGGCGGTGCCGATGGTCGCCGACCTGCTCGCGCTGCGCCGGGTCCCGGCCCGGCGCTACGGCGTGTTCATGAGCGTCAACCCGGTGTTCGCCGCGCTGACCGGCCTCGTCGTGCTGGGCCAGGCGCTGCCGCCGGCCGACTGGCTCGCGATCGCCGCCATCGTGGCCGCCAACGCGGTCAGCGTCGCCGCGGGCGGCCGGGGCGCGTCATCCGCCGTAGCTGGCCTCGACCTCTTCCGGGGTCATCGGGAGGCGCGCCGCGGACGGCGGCAGGCCCGCGTCGAGCGCCTGCGCGAGCAGGCGGGCCATCGAGTACTCCGGGTCGGCGGCCAGGGCCCGGGCGATCGCGATGTTGGCCAGCGCGCCCTCGCCGGACTGCCAGGCGGTGAACGCCAGCAGCGAGGCGGGCGCGGGCACGTAGCGCTGGCCCGCGTGCCGGACCAGGTCGGTCCACAGTAACTGGTGCTGCGCCCGGAACCCCGGCTCCATCCGGGCCCAGGCGTCGTCGCGCACCCGCAGGTCGGGCAGCGTCACCGTGAGCCAGGCCAGGTAGTCGTGGTCGGTGATCCGGCCGCTGCCGCGATAGGTGCCGATCGCCTCCCGTACCGCGGCCCGGCCGGCGTCGACGACCAGCCGCCGGCCCTCGCGGGCGTCCGCCGCGGACGCGGCCAGCTCCTCGGCCCGGCGCAGCGCGCGCTCGGTGGCCCGGGCCATCGACTCGGCCACCGGGCCGTCCAGCGGCGCCAGCGAGGCGGCCAGCGACGCCCGGTCGGGGCGGGCCGTCATCCCGGCCGCGTCCAGCGCGGCGGCGGCCGGGTGCCCGGCCCCGTCGAACGGCACCCCATCGGGCGGGCAGCAGGCCGGGTCCTGGCACACGTACGACCAGTACCGGCCGTTCTCGACCCGCAGCAGGTCGCGCAGCCCGATCCGGGCACCGGCCAGGGCCGAGCGGACCGGCTCGGCGGCCGGCGTGACCAGGCGGCCCGGGCCGTACCCGGCGACGATGGCCGTCTTGATCCGGCGCCTGGCCAGCACCGCGGCCGCGTGCTCGGCGATGTCCTTCGACCCCGCGGGGTCGGGCGGGTCGGGCAGGTCGTAGCGGAACGCGAGCACGACCCGGCCGCGGCGCGCGTCCAGGCCGACGACCACCAGGCTGCGGTCCGGGTGGAACCCCAGCAGGTGCGGGACGACGGCCAGGAAGCCGGCCACGGAGCCGACCCTGATCCTGGATTCCGCCGCGGCTGACCGGGCGGACTTGGCGGCGACGGCCCGGGCCGGCGCGGACTGAGCGGCGGTGCTGCGCGGGGACTCGTCACCCGCTGGCTTGTTGGCTGTCATGCCCGCAGGCTGCGATCCAGGGCCCGGATCGCGCGACCGGAATATAGCCCGGGACGGTGCGTAACAAAATCCGGCCCACAACCCGGGGAAAACCGGTTGACGCGTGCCCTCGGGCGCGGTGACCGCGCTGGCCCGGACCGCGGGCGCTCAGCCGGCGGGCTTGAGGCCGATGCGCCGGTACAGGTGGCCCGCGTTCCCGGCGCTCAGGATCTCGGTGAAGTGGCTCTGGAAGTAGGCCCGGAGCTGCGGCGTCCAGGCGACGCGGTGGTTGTTCAGCCCGGACAGCCACACGTACTGGGCGTGGTCGAAGGCGTAGGTCCAGACCGCGTCCACCCGCGCGTACCGGGCCGCGCCGGTCTCCGGGTCGCGGCCGTGCGAGTAGGCGTAGTTCGTGCCGGTGGCGTCGAGGAGCAGCGAGCAGCCCGGCACGTCCGAGACCAGGCGGTTGGCCATGACCGCGAACGAGACCTCGTCGGCGAGCAGGCAGGACCCGGGCGGGATCAGCCGCTGCGCGTGGGTGACCACCGACAGCTTCAGGTGCGGGGCGTTGTGCGTCTCCCAGCCGAACTGGACCACCGCCATGCACAGGATGGCCAGCCCGGCCAGGAAGGTCGCCCCCCACAGCAGGACCGGCGGGGTGCCGTCGCCGCCCACGCCGGCGGCGCCGCCGCCACCGGCGTCACCGGCCGCCGCGTCCCCGCCGAAGACCAGCCGGATGTCGCGCACCAGCGCCGACAGCGCCAGCCCGATGGCCATGGCCAGGAACGGGGCCAGGAACGCGGCGAAGTGGTAGTGGAACTGGTCGGACCAGAAGAACGCCAGGACGATCAGGCCGGACGCGGCGAGGGCGAACAGGTCGAGCACCGGCGGCAACCGCCAGGTGAGCAGGAAGCCCAGGGCGACGCTGCCCGCCACGACGGCCACGATCAGCAGCACGGCGCCGATGACGAGCAGGTGCGTCGGGTGCTTCACGTCGGCCAGCCCGGACATGTCGGCCAGCCGGATCCAGAGGTTGGCCCGGGTGGCGCCCGGCCGGTCGCCGATCTGGGCCACGATCGTGGCCTCATAGAACTGGTGCGGGGCGAGCGCCGCGAACGGGATGACCGGGACCAGGAATCCGGCGGCCACGCCGCCGGCGTAGGCGAGCAGCCGGCGCGGCCGGCGCAGGGCCAGCACCGCGACGACGAGCACGGGAAAGATGGCCCACGGCTCGACCGCGCCGCCGAAGCCGAACGCGACGCCGCCCCAGATCAGGCGGCGCCTGCTGGTCGTGAACCCGTCGCGGTCGAACACCGCCAGCGCCCCGATCAGGCAGAACAGGACCAGCCAGGGCTCGACGAGCACGGTCTTCGCGGCCTGGATGCTGTCCGGGTAGACGGCCATGAGCCCGCACACGATGATCGTGGCCAGCACGCCGCGGTGGCGCACCAGCAGGCCGGCCAGGGCCACGGCCACCGCCCCGGCCAGCGCGGTCAGGATCCGGCCGATGGCCATGCCCCAGGCGGTGCCGGTCGCCTTGCTGACCAGCGCGACCGGGACCATCAGCAGCGTGATCCCCGGCGGCTGCACGATCAGGAAGTCCTTGTAGGGCAGGTCCCCGTGCACCAGGCGCACGGCGCTGCCGAAGTAGGGACCGTCGTCGTACTCGTTGACGCTGAGCAGGAACCCCGGGCGGCTGAGCTGGTACAGGCGCAGCCCCAGCGCCAGCACCGCGGCGACCACGATGATCACGGTCACCGGCGTGGTCAGGCCGGCCCGGCGCAGCGGCGACGCGGTCGCGGACGCGCCCTGCGGCTCACCGGAGCCCGGGCTGGCGATCGTTCCGCTTGGCGTCGTTCCGCTCACAGGTGGCTACCTTCTGCAGGGCCGCTCGGGACCCCCAGATGCTACCCCGTGGCCGGTTCCCGGGCTGGCCAGGCCGCGATGTTCGGCCGGGCGGCCGTCACAGGCTCACCCCGAGGAGCGCGTCGACCGTGTCCCGGACCAGCCCGGCGGGTTGCCCGCCCCCGGCCCCGGCGCCGCCCAGCACGGCGTCGGCCCAGGCGTCGACCACGGCCAGCGCGCCCGGCGCGTCCAGGTCGTCGGCCAGCCGCTCCCTGACCCCGCCCAGCACGCCATCGCCGGGCGAGCCCGCCTCGAGCACGCCCGATGCCGGGCGGGGCCCGGCACCCGCGCCCGGCCCGGCCGCGGCGAGGGCCGCGCGCCACCGGTCCAGCCGTTCCTGCGCCGCCGCGAGCCCGGCGTCCGTCCAGTCCCAGTCCTCGCGGTAGTGGTGGGCGAGGACGGCCAGCCGGATCGCCATCGGGTCGGTGCCGGCCGCCAGCAGCCGGGACACGAACACCAGGTTGCCCTGGGACTTGGACATCTTCGCCCCGTCCAGCCGGACCATGCCCGCGTGCGCGTAGTGCCGGGCGAACACCGGCTCGCCGGGCCCGGCCAGCTCGCCCAGCGCCAGCCGGGCGTGCGAGGCGCTCATCTCGTGGTGCGGGAAGATCAGGTCGGTACCCCCGGCCTGGACGTCGAATGTGACCCCCAG
>Ga0335073_10002356_pt1 | contig 25807 bp, 26 predicted proteins | sample Lox_Sample_22_FD_207093 | JGI IMG/M metagenome (GOLD analysis project Ga0335073, IMG submission 207093) | Soil microbial communities from Loxahatchee National Wildlife Refuge, Florida, United States - Lox_Sample_2.2 | ecosystem: Environmental > Terrestrial > Soil > Wetlands | place: USA... | reverse complement strand
CATCGTCGCCGGTGAGCCCGAGCACCCGCCGTCGCAGCCGCTGCACCTCGTCGGTCAGCGTCGTCCGCTCGTTGAACAGCCTGACCAGTTCCCGCTCGACCTGACCGCAGAACGCCCAGACGTGCTCTTCGTCGAGCCCTCGCCGGCCAAGCCGTGCGGACGGGAAGGTGACCGACTGGACCACGTCTGGCGTCAGCCTGTTGTCGGTTCGTGAGGTCACGGGCATGGCTCGCTCCAACCGAAATCTTCGACGTGAACCTGACTCTCGGGAACGCCCAGCGAAGACAGCCTGGCCGCCATCGCTTCCACCATGGCCGTCGGCCCGGCCAGGTAGGCGTCATGGTCGGCCCACATGCCGGACCGCGCCACGACGTCCGGCAGCGGCCCGCGCTCCCCCGGATAGCCCGGGTCGCCGGACACGCACGGCGTGATGGTCAGCCAGGGCGCCTCAGCGGCGAGTTTCTTCAGATCTGGCAGGTCGTACAGGCCCTCTTCCCGCTGCGCGCCGACAAACAGGTGCACCTCGGGCGGATCGGCCAGCTCGGCGATCTGCCCCACGATGGCCTTCAGCGGGGCCAGGCCGGTGCTCCCGGCCACCAGCAGCACCGGCCGGCCGGAGCGGGTGTCGAGGGTGAGCGAGCCGACCGGCGGTCCCAGCCGCAGCCGGGCGCCCGGGGTGAGCCCCCGGGCCAGCGCCAGGCTCAGCGCGCCGCCGTCGATCACGCGGACGTGGAACTCCAGCGCCGAGTCCGGCCGGGGCGGGTTGGCGATCGAGTAGAACCGCCAGGTCCTGGGCCGCAAGCCGGACTCGATCGCAACCGACTGGCCGGGCCGGTAGCTGAGGGCGTCCATGGTGACGACCCGGAAGACCGCGGTGTCGAACGTCCGCAGTTCGTGGGACAGGACGGTCGCGTCCCAGAAGGGCGGGTTCAGCTGCGCGTCCGCCGCGGCCGCCTCGGTCATGAGCTTGGTGACCAGGCCGTAGGCGGCCTGCCAGTCAGCGGCGAGCTCCGGTGTCCAGTCTGGCCCGCTGAAGTGGGCCAGGGTGGTGAGCAGGCTGGTGCCGACCGGCTCATAGTGCGCGGGGAGCGTGCCGAACTTCCTGTGGTCGCGGCCTAAGGCCTGCAGGAACGCCGTGAGCCGGTCGGTTTCCTCGACGTCGGAGACGATCGTGGCCAGCGCCTCAAGCAGGTGACCGCGCAGCGCCGCCATGGAGACGCCGAACAGGTCCCGCATCTCCGGGTGCCTGAGGAAGAGATCGGAGTAGAAGAACAGGGCGACCTCGTCGCCGTGCATGGCGACCCGGGCGAAGCTCTCCTTTAAGCGCGCGATGTCCAACGATCCTCCCCCAGAGGGAGACAAGCCTATCGCAAATTGCATCCGGCCACTTGCAGGATAGTCCGGCTAACTGCCTTACTGGCATATCTAACCCTAAGTAACCGAGCAATCACCATTTTGCTTTGGCGGCGGATGCCCGCGGACGGCGCCAGCGTGGGTACATCTATCGCCGGGCGGCCCCAGAACCCGCCCACCAGTACATTCACCCACTCCGGCCACGATCCCGCCTGTTACTGGTGTGACCGGTGAGCCGGCATGGAAGCCAGGCGCCGCTCCCAGACAGCGGCGTTTCCATGATCTGGGTTCCTGGAGCGGTCTATTTGAGCTTCAGGACCCCAGATCATGAAAAGAGGGCTGGAGCGGATCAAACCAGCGCGTTAATGATCTGCGAGGTCTTATAACAGAAACCGGCAAACATCGGCAAAAGGTACATGATGACCGTGATCATGGCTGAGTCGATTGATAAGTGGAGTTCTAGCCGCCGATGATCGCGTCGACGAACGCCTCCGGCTCGAACGGCGCCAGGTCGTCCGGGCCCTCGCCGAGGCCGACCAGCTTCACCGGCACGCCCAGTTCGCGCTGCACGGCGACCACGATCCCGCCCTTGGCCGTGCCGTCCAGCTTGGTCAGGACGACCCCGGTGACGTCGACCACCTCGGCAAACACGCGAGCCTGCCGCAGACCGTTCTGGCCGGTGGTGGCGTCCAATACGAGCAGCACCTCGTCCACCGTGGCGTGCCGGGAGATCACCCGCTTGATCTTGCCCAGCTCATCCATCAGGCCAGCCTTGGTGTGCAGCCGTCCCGCCGTGTCCACGATGACCACGTCAACGCCTTGCTCGATGCCCTGGTTGACGGCATCGAACGCCACGCTGGCCGGGTCGGCGCCCTCGCGGTCGGAACGGACCACCTTGGCGCCCACCCGGTCACCCCAGGTCTGCAGCTGGTCAGCGGCCGCGGCCCGGAACGTGTCGGCCGCGCCCAGCAGCACGGTCTGCCCGTCGCCGATCAGCACGCGCGCGAGCTTGGCGCACGTCGTCGTCTTCCCGGTCCCGTTGACCCCGACCACCAGCACGACCGCGGGCCGGTCTCCGTGCCGGGCGGTGTGCAGCGACCGGTCCATGTCCACGCCGACCTGAGCCAGCAGCTCATTGCGCAGCAGCGTCCTGACCGACTCGGTGTCCCGGGTGCCGGCCACCTTGACCTCGGTGCGCAGATCCTCGACGACCTGCTGGGCCGGAGCCACCCCCATGTCGGCCGCGATCAGCGTTTCCTCGATTTCGTCCCACGTCTGCTCGTCCAGGTGATCGGAGGAGAGCAGGCCGAGCAGGACGCCGCCCAGCGCGGACTGCGACCGGGCCAGCCTGCTGCGCAGCCGGACCAGCCGCCCGGCTGACGGCGGCGGCTTCTCGGCTGGGGGAGCTGGCCGCCTGGCGGGCGGGGCGGCCACGTCCGGTTCCGGTGGCAGCACCGTGCCCGCGCCGGGCTCAATGGTTTCGGTGGTGCTGGCCGGCCGCGTGGCCTGCGCGGTGCCGGTGGCGCCCGAACGCCCTCCGTGGCCCGGGGCGCGATCCGGTGCAGACGGCCCGCGACGGGAGCGGAGCAGGAAAGCCCCGCTGCCGCCGCCGACCACAACGACAACGGCAACGATGATGATTATTAGCTCTTCCATGACCGCCCCAGTCTCGCAGACACCCGGGCGGTTTCCGCCAGCCCGCCGGCCGCCCGATTCAGGTGGTGTTCCCCGCTCGCTCGGGCCCCATCCACCGGCGGCCGGCCCGTCCCTCTCTGTTCACGCGCCCTCCCGGCTCCCTGTTCACGCGCTCTCCGGCTCCCGTAGCCGCTGGCTGACGACCGTGGAGACGCCATCGCCTCGCATGCTGATCCCGTACAGCGTGTCCGCGACCTCCATGGTCCGCTGCTGGTGCGTCACGATGATGAGCTGCGAGATGTCTCTGAGTTCGGCGAAGATCTGCAGCAGCCGCTGCAGGTTGGCGTCGTCCAGCGCGGCCTCGACCTCGTCCAGGACGTAGAACGGTGATGGCCGGGCCTTGAAGATCGCCAGCACGAAGGCGATCGCGGTCAGCGCGCGCTCGCCGCCGGACAGCAGCGACAGCCGCTTGACCTTCTTGCCGGGCGGCCTGGCCTCGATCTCGATCCCGGTGACGAGCAGGTCGTCGGGCTCGGTGAGGAACAGCCTGCCCTCGCCGCCGGGGAACAGCCGTCCGATGATGTCCTCGAACTCCCTGGCCGTGTCCTCGTAGGCCGAGGCGAAGACCTGCTGCACCCGGTCGTCGACTTCCTTGACCACGGTCAGCAGATCGCGCCGGGTCTTCTTCAGGTCCTCCAGCTGGTTCGACAGGAAGGCGTGCCGCTCCTCGAGCGCCGAGAACTCCTCCAGAGCCAGCGGGTTCACCTTGCCCAGCTGGTCGAGCAGGCGCTGCGCGGACTGGGCCCGCCGTTCCTGCGCCTCCCGGTCATAGGCGGTCGGCATCTGGCCCTCATCCGCGGGGGGGATCTCCACGTCCGGGCCGTACTCCGCGATCAGCGCCTCGGGGTCGATCGCGAACTCCTCGGTCGTCCGCACGGCGACCTGCTCCAGCTTCATCCGGCGGGCGGCTCGCTCCATCTCAGCGCCGTGGGCGGTACTCACCGCGGTGTCGAGTTCGGCGGTCAGCTCGCGGATCCTGGCCCGGACGGTCTTCAGCTCGTCGTCGCGCCCGTGGCTGGCCCGCTCGGCGGCCTGCCGCTCGGAGTCGGCCAGGGCCCGGGACCGCTCGATGGCGGCCAGCGCGGTCGTAGCGCCGGACGCCACCGCGTCGGCCACGGCCGCCTCCTGCGCCCGGCGGATGCTTCTGGCCTTGGCCCGCTGGATGGCCTGGCGCTCCGCGGCAGCCGCCGAAGCGAGCGCGTCACCGCGGCCCGCGACCGCCCGCAGCCGCTCCTCCAGGGTCCTGACCTCGAGCCTGGCCTCCATCTCGGCGTTTCTGGCCGCGATGGCCCCCGCGGCCAGCGCGGCCTTGTCCCCCGCCGCGCCGTCCGGGCCCGGCGCGCCGCCTCGGCCCGGCGCGCCGTCTCGGCCCGCATCGTCCTCCCGGCCCGCCGCGCCCTCCCGGCCCGCCGCGCCCTCCCGGCCCGCCGCGTCCCTTCGCCCCGGCGCGCTGTCGCCCCCCGGCGCGGCCGGCGATTCGCTGGCCACCTCGGCGTCCGGCCCGGCCGGGCCCTCGGCCTCCTCGACCGCCAGCTTCCCCTGCAGGTCCGCGAGCTGGGCCAGATCCTTCTCCCGCGCGCGTTCCGCCGAGGCGATCGCCGCGGCCAGCCGGCCGGCCTCGTCCTGCGCAGCTCGCGCGGCGCCGGCCAGCGTGCCCAGCCGGCCGGAAGTCTCGGCGGCCGCGGCGTCGGCCTCCTGCAGCCCGGCCTGCGCCTCGGCCAGCACCTGCCGGGCTGAGTCCTCGTCCTCGGTGGCGTCGGCTAGTTCCCGCTCGGCTCGCTGGCAGCGATGCTCGGCCTCGCCAAGCCGGCCGCCCGCCTCCTGGGCGGCCGCGCGCAGCCCGAGCAGGCTCGGCGCCCCGGCCGATCCCCCGCGCGCCCAGTACGCGCCGATCAGGTCGCCGTCCCTGGTCACGACGCGCAGCCGGGGATCCTCGCGGACCAGCTCCAGGCCCTGCCGCAGGCCCGGGGCGACCAGAATCCCGGCCAGCAGATGCTCGATCGCACCGGCCAGCTCAGCCGGGGCCTTCACCAGGTCAAGAGCATTCCGAACGCCGTCATCCGGCTCCGGCCCACGGTCTGGCGCCGGCCCCGGGCCAGGCCGGCCGTCCGCGATCACCAGCGTGGCCTGGCCAGAGTTCTCGCTCTTCAGCGCGGCCAGAATGGTCGCGGCCCCATCCAGGTCGGCCACCGCCACCGCGGTGGCGGCGGCGCCCAGCGCCGCGGTGATGGCGTCGGCCGCGCCGTCCTGCACGGTCAGCATGTTGGCCACCGAACCAAGCACGCCCGCGAACCGGCCCGGCTCGGCCAGCAATGCGCCCGATGCGTCGGCGCCCTGCGTGACCGCCTCCTGCAGCGCCTGGGTGCGCGCCCGCAGCGCGGCCCGGGCGTCGCTGGCCTCGTGCTCGGCGGTGCGTAGCTGCGCCGTCCGGCTGGATGCCTGCGCTAGCGCGGCCGCTGCGCGGTCGTGCGCGGTGGCCAGGTCGGCCCGGCCCTGCTCGCGGCCGGACACAACGTCCTGGAGCTGGCCGTACTCGTGCTGGGCTTGCTCCGCACGAGCGCGCGCCTGCTCGTGGGCCGAGGCCAGCCTGCCCGCCTCCTCCTGAGCGGCGGCCAGCCTGCTGCGCGCCGCCCCGACCTGGCTGCGCAGCCGGGCCAGCCGTTCTGCCCGCTTGGCGGCGGCCCGGGCCTGATCGGCGAGCCGCTGCTCGGTCTCGGCCAGCGCGGTCTCGGCCGCTGCTCGCTCGGCCACCACGGCGCCCAGCTGATCCCGGGCGTCGCCCAGACGGTCCCGCAGCGCCTCCTCCTGCTCGCGCAGCCTGGCCGCTTCCGCGTCGAGTTCGTCGGGATCCCGGCCTGGCCGCTGCGGCTCGGGAGGAGCGGAAAGGTGCCGGTACCTCTCGCTGGCCAGGCTGAGCACGCCGCGCAGGCGCTCGGAAAGGCTCGAGAGCCCGAAGAAAGCGTCCTGGGCCGCGGCCAGCCGCGGGGCATGCTGCTGCTCGGCGCGTTCCAGATCGGCCTCGGCGCTGCGGGCCTGGGCCAGGCCGACCTCCAGTTCGGCCCGCCTGGCCGCCGTGGCCACCTCGTCGTTCTCGTCGCGCTCGAGTTCCGCGGCCAGCGTGGCGTAGTCATCGGCGAGGAGCCGCAGCCGCGCGTCGCGCAGGTCAGCCTGGATCACCGCCGCCTTGCGGGCGATCTCGGCCTGCCGGCCGAGTGGCTTGAGCCGGCGGCCGATCTCCGCGGTCAGGTCGACCAGCCGGGTCAGGTTGGCCTGCATCGCATCCAGCTTGCGCAGCGCCTTCTCCTTGCGCCTGCGGTGCTTGAGTACCCCGGCCGCTTCCTCGATCAGCGCCCGCCGCGCGTCAGGCCCGGCGTTCAGCACCTCGTCCAGCTGGCCCTGGCCCACGATCACGTGCATTTCCCGGCCCAGGCCGGTGTCGGAGAGCAGTTCCTGAACGTCGAGCAGGCGGCACTGGTCGCCATTGATCGCGTACTCGCTCTGGCCGGAGCGGAACAGCAGCCGGCTGATCGTGACTTCGGCGTAGTCGATGGGCAGCGCGCCGTCGCTGTTGTCGATGGTCAGGGTGACCTCGGCCCGGCCCAGCGGCGGCCGGCCCGCGGTCCCGGCGAACACGACGTCCTCCATCTTGCCGCCGCGCAGCGGCTTAACGCCCTGCTCACCCATGACCCAGGAGAACGCGTCGACCACGTTCGACTTCCCCGACCCGTTGGGCCCGACGACGCAGGTGATCCCGCGCTCGAACCGCAGTGAGGTGGCCGAGGCGAAGGACTTGAACCCACGCAGAGTGAGCGCTTTCAGGTACACCTGGCAGCTCTCCTCCTCCGGGACCGCCCCACTTCGCCGGCCGCCCCGCATCGCTGGCCGCGTCTCCCCGCTAACTCCAGCCGGTCCAGCCTTGCGGCCGCTCCGCTCGTCGCACCTTACCGCGAGCCAGCGTCAGTCCCGTGGATCCGAGCCGCGGGACGCTAGACAATGGCTGGTTATGCCCGATTTCCCGGAGACGCGCTCGGGTTGCACCGGGCTACTCCCGGCTACCCGGCGGCCCAGCCCAGTTGCGTAGCCCACCAAAAGTTCACGCAACGTTCACGTAAACGATCCATCCAGAAGGTTGCCGGCCTATGTCCCGACGATCTATTAAATGGCTGTCGATCTAATCGATCGGATAACTGGGTAGCCCGGTTAACGGAGCAATGGAGGGGTCCACGCGCTTTGCTACAAAGATCGCCGTGGTGGCGGCAGCCGCCGCGACGCCCTGGGTGTCGGGCTCGGCCCGGCGCTCGCCGACCCGCCCGCGGGTACGACCCCCGCCCTAGGCTCCGTCGTCGGGGTCGGCTCGCAGACCACGCAGGGTCTGTTCGACGCCATCTCGACCAGCTACAACGCCACCAGCCCCAAGAACAAGCTGTACAGCTGGGACGCGGTCAACCCGAAGACCGGCGCGGTCGGCGACACGATCGTCACGAAGGGAAGCAGCAAGACCGACACGACCTGCTCGATCGCGCGGCCGAACGGCTCGGGCGCGGGCGTCACCGCGCTGTCGACGACCTTGACCGACGGCGGCTTCCCGTGCATCAACTACGCCCGGTCCTCCAGCGGCCCGTCGTCGACCAGCCCGACCGGATTTGTGTCGGTGGGCTTCGCCAAGGACGCGGTGACCTGGACCACGCCCACCTCGGGCACCGGCAAGCCGGCCACGCTGACCGCAGCCCAGCTCAAAAAGATCTACTCGTGCTCCGACCGGACGTGGAAGTCAGTCGGCGGCACCAGCACCGCCGACATCGTGCCGGCAGTGGCACCTTTGCGCCGGAGCGCGGCCATTCTCAACAGCTACGGCAGGCAAAGAGGGACGCCTGGGTTCTCAGGCGCCCCTCCGTTCGCTGCGGCCAGCCGACGTCAGGTGAGCGCAGGCTCGCGAACCGGAAGCATCAGGTCATGCCCCACCTCAGCGGCAAGCACGTCGTTCTCCTCATGGAGCCTGGCAAGCTCGGCTTCGAGATCGCGTACTCGCTGTTGCAGGCGGCGCATCTCTGAGACCATGCGCGGATCCGGGCCGCCGACGTGGCCATAAAGAGCCTTCGCCATTTTATGAGGTCCTCCACACTGAGTGACCAGAGTGGGCACGCATTTACAGACCGCAGGAGAAGCGCAGCCTTGCGCGCGGTAACACATCCATGGTCCCACCGCGACGGGTATCCGGTCAAGTTGACGATTGCGCAGGTCACGCGCCCAGTAATGTGAGCGCTTATCTCTCGGCGAAGCCAGACAGGCCTCCGTGGGGTTCATCCCACCGGTGCGTCACCCTCACCACCCGGCCGGGCGTTTCCCCACCCTCGAGCAAGGCCAGCAGTTCGGCGCAGGCGGTCGCCGCGCCTTCGGCTACGACCCGGACTCGCCCGTCTTCGAGGTTCTCCGCCCAGCCCACCAGGCCAAGCTCGAGCGCCCGCGCGCGCGCCCACCAGCGGAAGCCGACACCCTGAACTCGGCCTTCCACCCACGCGGTAAGCCGAGCCTGATCGCCCGGGATCACGGCCTCGTCCGCGGGCGCGGCTGGCACCTCGGACAGCTGAAAGCAGACCTGTTCATGAACGGGTCCCGCCGGACCGGCGTCCCGCACCGGGGGCACGGCTGGCCGGCCCGGCCGTAGACGGCCAGGGACCGCTCGAAATAGCCGCTCTGACCGTTCACGTTGACATACAGGCTGTCGAACGTGGTGCCCCCAGCGCTGAGCGACTCGGCGAATACCTCCTGAACCGACGCGAAAAGCCGGGTTATTTGGGCCGGCCGCAGCAGCTGGGCCGGGCGGTCCCAGTGCAGCTGCGCGCGCCACAGGGCCTCGTCGGCGTAAATATTGCCGATGCCGCTGACCAGCGACTGATCGAGGAGGGCGCGCTTGATTCCGGTGCGGCGCGCGCGGATTTTGGCCGTCACGGCGGCCAGGTCGAACGCGGTCTCGAGCGGATCCGGGGCGATGTGCGCGATGGCAGCGGGCATGACCGCTCCCCCGCGCGCCAGCGATAGGTGGCCGAACGTCCGCTGATCGCTGAAGCGCAGGTCAGGACCGGAGTCGGCGAAAGTAAGACGGACCCGGACATGCGGCGATAGCGGCCGCGACGGGTCGCCGACGAGCAGCTGGCCGCTCATGCCGAGATGGGCGAGCACCGCGTCATCGTCCACTGGCAGCCACAGGTACTTTCCGCGGCGCAGCGCACCGGCGATCTTGCGGCCTTGTAGGGCGGCGCTGAAGTCGTCAGGCCCGGCCAGGTGGCGGCGCAGTGCCCGGGGATGCAGGGGCTGCACCGAGCCGATGGTGCGGCCGACGACATGCTTCTCGAGCCCCCGCCGGACGATCTCGACCTCTGGGAGCTCGGGCACGCTAGGTCCGCCGCTGCTGCCCAGGTCCGTCAGGGTCAGCAGCGTCGGCGGGAAGTCCCCCGGCCGCTGTGGTCCCCTCGGCAGCATCTCCGGCCGCGGTTGCCCCCGCCGCGACACTGGCGCTGTTCTGGCTGATCAAGGTCCACGCCGCCTCTGCCGCCTGCTGCTCGGCTTCCTTCTTGGACCGCCCTTCGCCCTCGCCGTACATGCGGCCGCCGATCCATACCGAGGCGCGGAATGACTTCTGGTGGTCTGGCCCGCTTTCTTCCACGTGGTACTCGGGCACGCCGAGGATCTCGGCCGCGGTCAGTTCCTGCAGCGACGTCTTCCAGTCCAGGCCGGCGCCGAGCCGGGCCGAGCTGGCGATCACCGGGTCGAACAAGCGGTGCACGAGCGCGGACGCCTCGCCCAGGCCGCAGTCGACGTATACCGCGCCGAGCACCGCCTCGAGCGTGTCGGCGAGTATCGACGACTTGTCCCGGCCGCCCGTGCCCTCCTCTCCCTTGCCGAGGAGCACATAGGAGCCGAGCCGCAGCCCGCGCGCGACCCCGGCCAGTGCGCGCATGTTGACCACCGCCGCCCGCAGCTTCGCCAGCTGCCCCTCGGGGAGGTCGGGATACCCGCGGAAGAGCGTGTCGGTGACGATCAGGCCGAGCACCGAGTCACCGAGGAATTCCAGCCGCTCGTTGGTCGGCAGCCCGCCGTTCTCGTACGCGTACGAGCGGTGGGTGAGGGCGCGTTCCAGCAGATTGGGGACGAGCGGTACCCCCAGGGCATCAAGCAGCTCACCGGTCTCCGCATTAGCGGCGCCGGGAACTGCCGCGCTGCCGTCGCCTGGTGCGCTTATCACGCTTCCCTCCTTTCCGCGGCGCCGAGTTATCGCGCTGCGCGTGCCCGACCGTGCGGGTCAGGAGGGGTTAATCACCTGGCGTCGGTTGTACGTACCGCACGTCGGGCAGGCCGTGTGCGGCAGCTTGGGGTCGCGGCACTGCGGGCAGGTCACGAGCTGCGGCGCAGTGGTCTTCCACTGGGACCGGCGTGACCTGGTATTGCTGCGCGACATTCTGCGCTTGGGGACCGCCACGTCAGCGCTCCTTCCTTGTCTCCGGCACGGGTGTCCCGTCCGGTGCTTGTTCGGTGCCCGCGTGGGCGTGGGCATGTCCAGCTTCCGCGTCCGCAAGCCGCACGCCGCACTCGGGGCATAGTCCCGGGCAGTCTTCGGCGCACAGTGGCGCGAGCGGCAGCTCGAGCACTAGCGCGTCGCGCAGGGCCGGCTCGAGGTCGAGCAGGTCTCCGTCCAGAAGATACCCGTCGGCGTCGTCGTCGCTCGCGTCGTGCGTGAAAAGCTCGGTGAACCGGACTTCCGTCGCGGAAGGGAACGAATCCAGGCATCGCGCGCACTCGCCCACTAGCGGCGCCCGGACCGTTCCCGTTACTAGCACGCCATCGGTGACTCTCTCAAGCCGGACATCCAGCTCGAGATCTGCCCCCTCAGGAACGTTGACCAGTTCGACGCCCAGACTAGCCGGGGCCGGGGCCGTTCGGTTGACGTCGCGTACTTCGGCCAGGCCGAGAGCCCGGGTGTCGAACACGAGCGGCAACCGCGGGTCTAGGCGCCTGGGATGATTGTGGTTTCCGTGTGGCATGGCAGATAGAGGTGGGGACGGGGTATTCGGGCGGTCAGCATACCCGGCTGCCTGCAAGAAGCCCAAGTCGAGGCGGCGCAGGCCACGGCCGGCGCTACGAGTCGGCCGAGCGCACCGTCAGCCGGTCCAGGACCGCTCTTGGCACCAGGCTGGTGACGTCGCCGCCGTACTTGGCGAAGTCTTTAACCAGACTTGACGACAGGAACGCGTAAAGCGGGTTGGTGGAGATGAACAGTGTCTCCACGCCGGCCTGGTTGTAGTTCATCTGGGCCATCTGCAGTTCGTAGTCGAAATCACTGACCGCCCGCAGCCCCTTCACGATGGCCGAGATGTCATTGGCCTTGCAGAAGTCGACGATCAGGCCCTCGAACCTGACCACGCTGACGTTGTCGAGTTCCTTGGTGACCTCGCGCAGCATTTCCAGCCGCTCGTCCGCGCTGAACATAGGGGTCTTGTTGGGGTTGCGCAGCACGGCGACGACTACCTCGTCATAGAGCTTCGATGCGCGGGTGACAATGTCGAGATGTCCGTTGGTGACCGGGTCGAATGATCCTGGGCAGACCACACGGCGCACGCTGGCTCCCCCTCCTGGAGATGACGCTGCGGCAGGCCCCGCGCCCAGACCGTACCAGAACGTCGCCGCACCGTAACTGCGGGACCGCCCGGCCGTATACCCGGCGGGCCAGGCAATGGGCCCGGATCGGGTGGCCCGCTCCACCACCACCAGGGCGCCGGGCGCGAGCCAGCCGCGGTCGCGCAGCGCGGCCAGCATCCGCTCCACGTCGGTGGCCGTCGCGGCAAAGGGCGGGTCGGCGAAAACGACATCGCGCGGCGGGTGACCGCCTGGCCCGCGGGCGAGGGCCCGCTCGACCCGGTCGCCCAGCAGCCGCGCGCCCGGCAGCCGCAGGGCCTCGATGTTGCCCCGGATCACGCGGGCCGCCCGGGCGTCCGACTCGACGAGAAGCGCGTCAGACGCGCCCCGCGACAGCGCCTCCAGGCCCACCGCGCCCGAGCCGGCGTACAGGTCGAGCACCCGCGCGCCGTCGAGCGGCCCGCGGATGGCCAGGATCGTCGCGAACAGGCCCTCGCGGGCCCGATCCGCCGTCGGCCTGGTGCCGCGGCCGGCTGGCACGCTCAGCCGCCTGCCGCCCGCTGTGCCTGCGATGATGCGGGTCACGGCCGTGACTCAGGCCTTCTCAAGGTACTCCGCCTGCTCCCGGTCGAGCAGGACGCGGATGGCGGCGGCCAGCGCGGGCTGCCCGGCCAGGGCCGGATCCGCGTCGACCAGGCGCTGGGCCTCCTGGCGGGCGTCACCGATCAGGCTCTCGTCCTGCAGCAGTGTCAGCAGCTTCAGGCTCGACCTGCGTCCCGCCTGGGCCGCGCCAAGCACGTCGCCTTCACGGCGCTGCTCGAGATCGAGCCGGGACAGCTTGAACCCGTCGAGGGTGGCGGCCACCGCGTCCAGCCGCTCGCGCGACCTGGCGCCCGCCTCCGCCTCGGTGACCAGCAGGCACAGACCCTCGTGGCGGCCCCGGCCGACCCGCCCGCGCAGCTGGTGCAGCTGGGACACGCCGAACCGGTCGGCATCCATGATGACCATGGCCGTGGCGTTCGGCACGTCCACGCCGACCTCCACCACGGTGGTCGTGACCAGCACGTCCACCGAGCCAGCCGCGAACGCGAGCATCACCCGGTCCTTCTCGTCGGGCGGCAGCCTGCCGTGCAGCACCGCGAGGCGCAATCCGGCCAGCGGGCCCGTCTCCAGCTCGGCCGCGAGGTCCAGGACGGCGATCGGCGGGCGCCCCGTGTCGCTGGCCTGGTCGCCGTCGGGTGCCCCGCCGTCACCGGCCGGGGCGTAGAGCTGGTCTGCATCCTCACTGCGCGGGCCGTCGCCGATCCGCGGGCAGACCACGTAGCACTGGCGCCCCCGGGCCGCCTCCTCGGTCAGCCGCTCCCAGACCCGCTCCAGGTAATGCGGCTTCTCCGCCGCCGGAACGACATGCGTGGCGATCGGTGAGCGCCCGGCGGGCAGCTCGGTCAGGGTGGACATCTCCAGGTCGCCGAAGACCGTCATGGCCACCGTGCGCGGTATCGGGGTGGCGGTCATGACCAGCAGGTGCGGCCGGCCATCACCCGCCTTGGCCCGCAGCGCATCGCGTTGCTCCACGCCGAACCGGTGCTGCTCGTCGATCACGACCAGGCCGAGGTCGGCGAACTGCACCTGCTCCTCGAGCAGCGCATGGGTCCCGATCACGATCCCGGCCCGGCCGGACGCCGCATCAAGCAGACTGCCGCGCCGCGCCGCCGCGCCCTGGGAGCCGGTGAGCAGCGCCACCCGGGTGGCGTTCTCCGCGGCGCCGAGCTGCCCGGCCAGAGCCAGCGGCCCCAGCTGCTCGGTGATCGACCGGAAGTGCTGGGCGGCCAGCACCTCGGTCGGAGCGAGCAGGGCGGCCTGCCCCCCGCCGTCCACGACCTGCAGCATCGCCCGCACCGCGATCACCGTCTTGCCCGAGCCGACCTCGCCCTGCAGCAGCCGGTGCATGGGATGGTCGCGGGCCAGCTCGTCACCGATCGTCGCGCCGGCCAGCTCCTGCCCGACGGTCAGCTTGAACGGCAGCCGGGCGTCGTACGCCTCGAGCAGCCCGCCGGCCGCCCGCGGGCGCGGGGTCGCGGAGTAGGCGGTGGCCGCGAGCCGCCGCTGCGCGAGGACCGTCTGCAGCAGGAACGCCTCGTCCCACTTCAGCCGGGCCGTGGCACGATCCTTCTCGCCCCAGTCCTTCGGCTGATGGATGCCATGCAGCGCCTTGGCCAGGCCGCACAGGCCGTGAGCTTCTCTGATCGCGAGCGGCATCGGGTCCTCGACCTGCAGGGCGTGCAGGACGAGCCGCACCGAGTCAGCGATCTGCCAGGAGGTGATCTCCTTGGCAGCCGGGTACACCGGGATGATCTCCGAGGCGTACTCAGCCGCCCGGTGGCCGCCATCGCCCTCTCCGAGCAGCTCATACTCGGGGTGGGCAAGCTGGCGCTTGCCCCGGAATGTGGAGACCTGACCCGAGAACAGGCCGTGCAGCCCGGGGGCGAGCTGTTTTTCGCGCCAGTCCTGCCGCCCCCGGGAGAAGAAGGTGAGGACCAGTTCCCCGTGCCCGTCGGTCACGGTCGCCTCGAAGATCGACCCTCTGCGGTTGTGCATGCGGCGGCTCGTCACCTTGGCGATCTCGGCCTGCACGGTCACATACTCGCCGTCGTGCAGCGAGGCCAGGTCAGTCAGCTCGCCCCTGGTCTCGTACCGGCGCGGGTAGTGTCGAAGCAGGTCACCCACGCTGCGCAGCTCCAGCGCCCTATCCAGCCGCTTGGCCGCCTTGTCCCCGACCACCGGGGGCAGTGGGTCCTCCAGGATCGCCATCGCCGGCTACTCCACGCTCTCCGCCGCCATAACCGCAGACTAGATGCACCGGCCGACGAACGCCCGCCCGGTTGGCGTGACCGCCCGGTGGTCGGATATCCTTCAGCGACCGTTCCGGCGGAGACCGGGACGATGACCAAGCTGGCTACCACCCAAATGGAGTATCCCGTGGCTTCCGTCTGCGACGTCTGCGGCAAGCGGCCGGGCTTCGGCAACAATGTGTCGCACTCGCACCGCCGCACCCCGCGCCGCTGGAACCCGAACATTCAGCGCGTGCGCGCGAAGGTCAACGGGTCGCCCCGGCGGCTTTACGTGTGCACCTCGTGCATCAAGGCGGGCAAGGTCGACCGCTAGCGGTAACCGCAGCTGACCCCGTCCAGCCTGCACCGGGAGGGCTGGGTCGGCGTGCCGGTCGCCGAGACCGTTAGCTTGCCGACCTCAGGTGCGCCGTGCCCGCGCCCGCGCCATTGCCATGTGCCGCGGGCGGTGCCACCGTCGCCACTGCCAGACGGCTGCCACCGCGCGCCCCAGACCCGGTCGATGCGAGCCGAGGGAAAAGCGAATTGCAGGCTCCAGGGTCCCGGCTTCAGATCACCGGGCATGGTGATCATCGCGACGAAGCCTGAAGGCCAGCGCCCGATCACCTGATAGCCGAGCTGATAGCCGACTGCGGCTCCGGGACGCGGACCCGGGCTAGCCGCCTCGGCCCCGGCCTGCTCCCCGCCCGGGGTCTTCAGCGCCACGCCCGGATGGGCGGTCGCGAGGGCGGGCGGGTGACCCGGTGCCGGGCTGCGGCAGCCACTCATCGGGCAGCGCACGCCCGGACCGCTCGGAGCGTAGGTGAGCGCGGCCTGTGAGTCCACCGCCATTGCGGCGGCGATCACGATGCCTGCGCCCGCCGCAAACCATGGGGTCATCATCAGGGATCGAGCCAGCCTGAACCGCTCACGGCCGGGGCGCTCTTTACGATGTCTTGGCATCAAGGGGATTTATACCAAGCAAAGGAGGCCTGCGGCTAGCCACGAATAATTAATAGTCCGTTACTAGATGTAATTACATATGTTGGGTGAAATGATCCCATCCATTCCGGCCCTCGGCCGGCCTGGAGTTCACCGTCACCCCGTGGCCTGCCCGGACCGTGCCGATCACCGACCAGTGCTCGGGCAGACTCGTTCCCGGGGGGAAGGTCGCGGCCAGTGCATGATCCTCGCCGCCGGTGAGCACCCAGCGCAGCCAGTCCGCGCCGAGCACGGCGGCCGCCGACCCCAGCGCGGGGTCGCCGGGCAGCCGCGCGGTCTCGACGTCTATCAGGACGCCGCTGGCGTCGGCCACGTGGTTCAGGTCAGCGACCAGGCCGTCGCTGATGTCGATCATCGATGTCGCGCTCAGGTCGGCCGCCTCCGGCCCGCACCGGTACGGCGGGCGCGGGCGCCGGTGACTGGCCACCAGCGCCGCCAGGTCGCCCGCCTCGGCCAGCCTGGATGACGGCTCGGCCAGACCAGCCTCGAGCAGCGCCAGCCCGGCGGCCGAGCGGCCCAGCTGGCCGGCCACGGCCAGCTGGTCGCCAGGATGCGCGCCGCCCCTGGTGACCGGCTCCCGGCCGGCCAGGTCGCCGAGGGCGGTGATGGCCAGCATGACCGAGTCGGCGCTGCTTACGTCGCCGCCGACCACGTGCGCCCCGCCCCGCGCGCATTCCTCGGCCAGACCGCGGACCAGGTCTTCCGCCCATGCCACCGCCAGGTCCCCGGGGGTCGCGAAACCCACGAGCAGCGCGGTGGGTGACGCGCCCATGGCCGCGACGTCGGCCAGGTTCTCGGCCGCGGCCTTGGCGCCGATGTCGAACGGACCCGACCAGTCACGGCGAAAATGCCGCCCCTCGACCAGGAGGTCAGTGGTCGCGACCACCCGCCGGTCCGGAGCACGGACGACCGCCGCGTCATCTCCGATGCCGACAATCTGAGCGTCGTCGGCCGGCAGCAGCGCCCGGATCGCGGCAATGAGACCGAACTCACCGAGGTCAGCGACGGTGATGGGGAGCCTCCCGCCAGTCGTCAGGTCGGCCGCCCGGCCGCGGCCAGTTCCGGCCGCACAATCATCGGGCCAACCGCCGGGTACCTAAGGTAGCGTGGCCACCACATTTGGCGCCTGGGAGGACGGCATGGTTCACGCGTATATCCTCGTCCAGACCGAGGTTGGCAAGGCGGCCGATGTCGCCGTGCAGATCGGCCAGATCACCGGAGTAACCCAGGCGGACGACGTAACCGGGCCCTACGACGTGATCGTCCGGGCCGAGGCGGACAACGTTGACGACCTCGGCAAGCTGGTCGTCGCGCAGATCCAGGGCGTTGCCGGAATCACGAGGACGCTGACCTGCCCGATTGTCCACATCTAGCGGGTTGCCGGCCTAACCGAGCGGGGCCGCAGCGGCCGAGGTGCGCGGCCCCAGGCCGATCCGGGCCGCGTCCCGCAGATCAGCCAGCGTGTCCACGTCCCGGCGCAGCCCGTCCAGCCCGGGCAGCGTCAGCTCAACCGCTCCGGCCGACAGGTGCGCCGCGTACGATCCCACCCCGAACCGCGGGCAGAAGGCCGCATCCGGCCCGGCCGCGTACAGCGTGGTACCGGTGCCCGCGGCATCGGGCACGAAGGCCTGCCCGACAGCGGCCGCTGCGGTGAGCGCCCGGCCCAGCTCGGCGGTACCGAGCGCGGGCAGGTCAGCCGCCATCCCGGCCCTTCCCCGGCCCGGCCAGCGCTCGTCGGCGTACGCGGCACCGAACGCCAGCGCCGGATTGATCCCGTCACCCGGCTCGTCCGGCAGTACCAGCGCCCCTAGCCCCGACAGCTCGGCGGCGGCTGCGTTATCGTCGGTCACCACGATGACCGAGTCGACGGCGGCGCAGGCGGCCGCGGCCGCGACCGTATCCGCCGCCATGGCCAGGGCCAGCTCGGCCCGGCGGGGTCCGGCCAGTCCGGTGATCCGTGACTTGGCCAGGGCAAGTACCTTGACTGGGATCACTAGCGACCAGCTGAGCGAAGTATCGAGCATATGCACCTGATCCTGCCTCGACACGGCGTCGCGCGAACCGCGACACTGACGAGGTGACGAGCGGCACGAGCGCGGCCAGCGCTCCGAGCGGGAGGCTGCCACTATGAGCAAACGCGCGGATGGCAGCTACTCATCCGCCTGGCGCGGACTAACCAAGATCGTCGTGCCAGCGCTGCTTGCCGCCTTCACCAAGCACGAGTGGGACGGCCAGGAGAACATCAGGAACATACCTTCCGGCAGCGGGGTGATCCTGGCCGCCAACCATCTGTCCTACGCCGACCCGCTGCCGCTCTGCCTGTTCACCCACCGGGCGGGCCGTTACCCGGTGTTCCTGGCCAAGTCGACGCTGTTCGAGATGAAGGGGCTCGGCACGGTCATGCGCGGCACCGGCCAGCTGCCGGTCTACCGCGGCCAGGCCGATGCGGCCCTGGTCCTGCGGGACGTGGAGCAGGGCCTGCGCGACGGCGCCTGCGTGATCTTCTACCCGGAGGGCACCGCGACCCGGGACCCAGACCTGTGGCCGATGGTGCCGAGAACCGGCGTGGCCAGGGCTGCCCTGGCCACCGGCGTGCCGGTAATCCCGGTCGCGCAATGGGGGGCTCAGAAAATCCTGCCCTACGGCAGCATGCGCCCGCACCTGCTGCCGCGGCACCTGGTGCAGATCACCGCGGGCCCGCCAGTCGACCTGTCCGCTTTCGAGGGCAAGCCGCTGAGCACGCAGATCCTCCGCGAAGCGACCCAGGCGATCATGAAGGACGTCACCGGCCTGCTGGCCGGCATCCGCGGCGAGACCCCGCCCGCTGAGCCGTACCATCCGGCGATCGCCCGCCGCAAGGCACGGCAGGCACAGCGCGCCGCCGACTCTGGCAGCGAGGCAACGCCGACGTGAGAGCCGCAGTCATGGGCGCTGGTTCGTGGGGGACCACGTTCGCCCAGGTGCTGTGCGATGCAGGCACACCCGCTGTGCTCTGGGCCCGCCGGCCGGAGCTGGCCAATCTGATCAACACCAGCCGCGAGAACCCGGACTACCTGCCCGGGATCAAGCTCACCGACGCCCTGCGGGCGACCGCGGATCCGGCCGAGGCGCTGGACGGCGCGGATCTGGTGGCGCTGGCCGTGCCAGCGCAGTCGCTGCGGGGCAACCTGGCCGGCTGGGCACCGCTGCTGCCGCTCGGCGCGCTGCTGGTCAGCCTGATGAAGGGAATCGAGCTCGGCACCTGCGACCGGATGAGCGAGGTGATCTGCCAGGTGGCCGGGGCGCCCGCGGACCGGATCGCGGTGGTCTCCGGCCCGAACCTGGCCCGCGAGATCGCGCTGCGCGAGCACGCGGCAACCGTCGTCGCGTGCACCGACAACAGCGCCGCCGAGCGGCTGCAGCGGGCGTGCCACACCGGCTACTTCCGGCCGTATACGAACCCGGACGTGACCGGCTGCGAGCTCGGCGGGGCGGTGAAAAACGTGATCGCGCTGGCGGTCGGGATGGCGATCGGCATAGGGCTCGGCGACAACACGCGGGCGTCGCTGATCACCCGCGGGCTGGCCGAGACGGCCCGCCTCGGCGCGGCGCTCGGCGCCGACCCGCACACGTTCGCCGGCCTGGCCGGCATGGGCGACCTGGTCGCGACGTGCAGCTCGCCGCTGTCGCGCAACCGCACCTTCGGCGAGAACCTGGGCCGGGGGATGGCCGTCGACGAGGTCATCGCGATCACCAAGCAGACGGTCGAGGGCGTGAAGTCATCGCAGTCGGTGCTCGAACTGGCCCGGCAGCACGGCGTGGAGATGCCGATCACCGAGGTCATGGTGGCGGTCTTGCACCATGGTCTCGAGGTCGGCAAGGTGGCAGCGCTGCTCACTAGCCGTTCTGCGAAGCCGGAGCGTTATGGCGTCTGAGGGCCGGCCTCAAGGGCTCATCGGGAACGGGAAAGGGAGCAGCGTGGACCAGCAGCGCAAGATCCGGGTCGCGGTCATCTTCGGCGGCCGTGGCCCCGAGCACGCGGTGTCCTGCATGGGCGGCGGAAACATGCTCGCGGCGATCAACCGCGACAAGTATGAGGTTGTCCCGGTCGGCATCACCCGCGAGGGCAGCTGGGTGCTGACCGCCGACGAGCCGGCCAGGCTCGCCGTCACCGAAGGCCAGCTGCCGTCGGTCGAGGCCGTGGCCGAGCCGGGCACGCAGGTGGTCCCGTGGGCGGGCCCTCAGGCCGGGCAGGCGCTCACGGCCAGCGCTCCCAGCCAGGTACCGCATCTGCTCGGCCAGGTGGACGTGGTGCTGCCCGTGCTGCACGGCCCGTTCGGCGAGGACGGCACCATCCAGGGCCTGCTGGAGATGGCCGGCGTCCCGTACGTCGGGGCCGGGGTCCTGGCCAGCGCGGTCAGCATGGACAAGGAGTACATGAAGATCATCTTCCGGGCAAAGGGGCTGCCGGTAGGACCGCACGTGGTGGTGCACGAGCGGGACTGGCCGTCCGAGGAGGCCGACGACACCTGGCTGCAGGCCGACCCGGAGCGCAAGCGCGTGTCCGACGCGATCGCCGAGCTGGGCTGGCCGCTGTTCGTCAAGCCCGCCCGCGGCGGATCGAGCATCGGCACGTCCAGAGCCTCGGACATGACGCAGCTGCACGCCGCGATCCGCACCGCGCGAGCCTACGACCCGAAGGTGATCGTTGAGGCCGCGATCGAGGGACGGGAAATCGAGTGCTCCGTGCTCGAGGGGCGCAACGGCGACCCGCCCGACACCAGCCTTCCCGGCCAGCTGCTGATCGACGGCGGCGAGGAGTTCTGGGACTTCGAGGCGAAGTACCTGGACGAGGCCAGCGGGATGGCGATCCCGGCACCGATCCCCGCCGAGCACCAGGAGGAGATCCGCCGCATGGCCGCGCTCGCGTTCGACGCGGTCTCCTGCGAGGGCCTGGCCCGGGTGGATTTCTTCTACACCCCGGACGGGCAGATCCTGATCAACGAGATCAACACGATCCCCGGGCTGTCTCCCGCGTCCTACTTCCAGAAGATGTGGGAGGCGAGCGGCCTGGAATTCCCGCGGCTCATCGACCGCCTGCTCGAGACCGCCCTGAGCAAGCGCCCCGGCTTGCGGTAGCGATCCCGGGCGGGTCAGGCCGCGGTCAGGGCGTCAGCGGCATCGCGGACCCTGGCGCGCAGGTCGCCGGCGCTGGCCCGGCGGTAGAGCGGGCCGCTCGCATCGGCGACCAGCACGCTGGCCTGGGCCACTCCCCGCGCCTCGACTGGCCCGGTGGCCAGCAGGCGGCCGATCAGGTCCGCGAACTCCGCCGAGCTGCCGGCGACCCGGTCCCGGCAGACCGGGACCGCCAGGCGGCTGCTCAGCGGTGGCTGTGTTGCCGCCGTCAGCACCCGGCGCGCACTGCGAGCCAGGCCACGCCGGTACCGCGGGCGCACGAGCATCTGGGCCCGCAGGGCCAGCGCCACGCTGGCGTCGGGCGAGGCCCCGGCGGCTAGGTCACGGTCGAGGCTGAACGCGTGCAGGCGGGCCGCGATCCGGTCCCACGGATGGGCGGTACGCGCGATCGGGCAGCCGGCTTCATCGAGCAAGACAAGCATGGGGTGCCTCCCGGCCGGTTTGGGTCGCATGACCTTTAAAACCACTATACAGGTCATGCATGACCGGTCAAAGAGATTAACTAGTCACGGTCACGGATAGACTTGGCCGATGACGCTGCCTGACTCGTCACCGCCGCACGAGCAGAAGCCGGCCCCGGAGCCGCTTCTGCTCGTGCAGTCGTTCCTCAACACCAGGGACTTCGACCAGGGAACCGACCTGCTGGCCGAAACCGCCGCGGCCAGCCAGTGGCTGCATCAGGCCGGGCTTCTGGCCCCGGAGGCCACGGCCGGAGCCGAGGACCTGCGCGCCGCTCGTGCGGCCAGGGAGTGCATCCGGTCGCTGATCGCCCGCAACGGCGCCGGGCCCGCCCTCGCCGACGATGACCTGCGCCCGCTCCGCGCGGTGACCCGCGCATCCCAGCCGCGGCTGGCCATCGGCCTGGCTGGCCAGGTCGTTCTGGATTCTGGTGACCGGGGCCGCCTCACGGACGGGCTGCTCAGCCTGCTGCTCATCATCCGCGACGCGCAGCGCGACGGCATATGGAGCAGGCTGAAAGTCTGCGGCAACCCCGACTGCCGCTGGGTCTTCTATGACCGCTCCCACAGCCGCCGCGGCGCGTGGTGCGACATGGCGTCATGCGGAAACCTCATCAAGAACCGCAACCTCAGAGCGCGCCGCGGCAGCCAGACACAGCCAGCGGGCGGCGCTGCACGCGCCGCCCGCCAGCCCGCTACCTCTTAGCCGGGGCCTTCTTCTCGCCGTTGACGATTGCCTTGAAGTCCGCACCGGCCCGGAACTTGGGCACCGACGACTTCGGCACCTTGATGGACGCGCCCGTAGCCGGGTTACGCGCCGTGCGGGCGGGCCTGATGGCCTTCTCGAATACCCCGAATCCCGTTATGGCGACCTTGTCGCCCTTTGCTACTGCTGACTGGATTGTGTCGAGTACCGCGTTGACTGCTTCGGTCGCGGTCTTCTTGTCTCCCATCCGAGTCGAAATCGCGTCGATCAGGTCACGCTTGTTCATTCGTCACTCCTGCGGTTTCCCCCAACGGGAGGTCGCGCGGACAGGGCAGCCGGCTCTCGCGACCTCTGGTGTGCCTGAAATTAGGTGATCCAGCGTCGACGCACAATCACATCCGCTACAACGCAAGGCGTGTCGACGCTACTATCACTCGTAATGTTACGGGAATAGGAAATTCATCACCCCGGGGGGTTCAGAAAGCACGGCCGGGCGCGCTCGCCGCCGCCTGGGCAATGTCGGCCAGCAGCCGGTCCAGCCGCCAGGCGGCACGCGCCGCGTCGGCGCCGGCGACCTTGAGTGCATCGCCAATGGCCACTAGCCTGCGTTGCAGCCGCATCCGATCGTCGCCGTCCAGGCCGCATGAGCCAAGCAGTCGCTGCGCCATCAGCAGCCGTGCCGCCATCTCATCGGCACCGCCGATATCGAATCGGGCCACGAGGGTTCCGCGAGCCCGCACATCGCGACGGCCGATATCAACGGTCAGCAAAATCCCGGGGTCGGACTCGACCATATCCTGCAGACTGGCCACGCTTTCCTCGGCCACGCGTACGGGCACTATGCCAGTTTTTATCAGGTTATAGCGAACGAATTCATCGAGGGCCGCCGAAATAACGACCGCGAATCCGCGGCGCGTGAGCGCGGCCTTCGCGCGCTCGGCTGAATCCCAGCACTGGCGGGCGGCAATCAGCAGCGTCGCCCGCCCGATGACGGCGGGCCAGTCACGGCGGACCGAGACGGCGCGGCCGGTACAGAAGTCGAACGGGTTCCCGTCCATGCTTGACGGTATCGCCAGGGCCCCGGCGGGTCAGTCGCGCCCGCACCTCGCGCCGTCCACCGCGAACGTCATCCGTTCCGCCCGGCCCCGGAGACTGGTCCAGATCCCGAACGATACGCAGCGGGGTGGCCCGACCACCAGGAAGTGGGCGCCGTAGATGGTGTAACCGGCGGGCTCGTTGTAGGTCTGGCCCGGCGGACAGCCGATGAAGGTCACCCCGGCCTCTCCGTCCGCCATGGTGTAGTGCCCGTCGACACCGTCGGTGTAGTCGGATTGCCGCACCAGGAAGCGGAAGTACCTGGTCGCCGCCCCAACAACCGTGACCCAGGCCCGCTCGTTGTTCCTGACCGCGACCTCCATCCCGCCGAGAGCGACCCGGCTGGGCCCGTAGCGACTGGCGTTCACCGCGCGCAGGCCGATGAACCAGAACGGGCCAACGCGAATGCTCTGCTGGCGCCAGTCCCGGCCAAGCGGGGAACCGATCTGGCTGGCGCACGCATCGAGCACAGTCCCGGGCACGGCCCGCTGGGCCGGGGCGGGAGTCGATGGCGCTCCCGCTCCTCCGGCCGGCCCGCCGCGGCCGTGCAGCGCCAGCGTGACGGGTGGCACGGCCAGGGCGCCGGCGGCGACCACGGCCACGGCCGCGCCGCGGGCGCGATGGCGCCGCCGTCGCAACCTGACCTGCTGCAGCAGGTCGGCGGGAGGCGCCACACCGTCCACGGCGGCATGCATCGCGGCCCGCAGCCGCCGCTCGATCTCGGTCATCGCTGGCACTCCTTCTCGCTGACCGCCGGCTCCGCGCCGCTAATCGCACGCAGCCGGGCCAGGCCCCGCGAGGCCTGGCTCTTCACCGTGCCCGGGGTGCACCCGAGCGCGTCCGCGATCTCAGCCTCCGGCAGGTCGCAGTAGTAACGCAGCACGAGCACGGCCCGCTGGCGCGGCGGCAACCCGGCCAGGGCCCGCAGCAGGAAGTCGCGGTCAGCCACCTCCCCCGCGTGGTCGCCGGTAACCGGCCCGCTCGTATCGGCCGGCAGATGGCGCTCACCACGGCGGCCCAGACGGCGCCATCGGTCGGTGGAGGCATTGGCCAGGCTCCGGCGGACGTACCGCTCAGGATCCCCCGAGCGGCAGATCCTGCCCCAGCGCCGGTAGGCGCGTTCCAGGGCTCCCTGCAGCAGGTCCTCGGCCTCCGACCGGTTCTGCCCGGTCAGCAGCATCGCGGTACGGAACAGTGCGGCCGAGCGGGCCCGGACGAAGTCCTCGAACGGCACGATTGCCTCTGGCCCAGCCCGCATACCTTCTTCACGACGGCCGGCCGTTAAAGGTTGCACTCGCCGCGCCCGGTAGTGTCCATTCTGTGGGTTCGCAGCGGGCGGCCCGCGAGTTAGCCCTGCGGTCGTCCGCCGTGTGCCACTATGGTCAGGCTTCCGAGTCATGAGGTCATGCGCATGAGGGTTGCCGTCGTCAAAGAGTCAGCGCCGGGCGAGCGCCGGGTCGCTCTGGTGCCCGAGGCCGTGGCCAAGCTGCGCGCGGCCGGGCTCGAGATCCTGGTCGAGTCGGGCGCGGGAGATGGCGCCTGGGTGAGCGACGACGCGTTCACCGAGGCCGGCGCCAGCATCGTCGCCCGCGAAGAACTCGGCCAGGCAGCGGACGTAATCGTGATGGTGGGCAGGCCAGATGATCAGGTGATGGCCGGCTTGCGCTCGGGCCAGGCCGTGCTCGGGATGCTGGCCCCGCTCGGGGATCCCGATTTCGCGCAGCGCCTGGCTGAAGCCGGCGTCACCGCCATCAGCCTCGACCTGATTCCGCGGACACTGCCCAGAGCCCAGTCGATGGATGCGCTCACGTCCCAGGCGAACATCGCCGGCTACAAGGCGGCAGTCCTGGCCGCCGATACGTTCGGGCGGTTCTTTCCGCTGCTGATCACGGCGGCCGGCACCGCGAGGCCGGCGCGGGTGCTCGTGCTCGGGACCGGTGTCGCCGGCCTGCAGGCCATCGGCACCGCCCGCCGCCTGGGCGCGGTGGTCAGCGCCTATGACGTGCGGCCGGAGACCAAGATCGAGGTGGAGTCGCTCGGCGGCACGTTCATCGAGCTGACATCGGTGGGCGCGGCCAGCGGCGAGGGCGGGTACGCGCGGGCACTGACCGAAGACGAGCGCCAGGCGCAGCAGGACGAGCTGGCCGGGCACATCGCCCGGCATGACGTAGTGATCACCACCGCGCAGGTGCCGGGCCGCCGGCCCCCGCTTCTGGTTACCGAAGACGCGCTGAAGTCGATGGCGGCCGGCTCCGTCATCGTGGACATGGGCGCGAGCGCCCTCGGCGGCAACGTGGTGGGATCACAGCCCGGAGAGACGGTGGTCACCGAGAACGGCGTGACCGTCGTCGGCGCCGCCGGCCTGCCGTCGACGATGCCCGCCGCCGCCTCCGCGATGTACGCGCGCAACATCAGCTCCCTGTTGCTGTACCTGGTGAAGGATGGCTCCCTCACCGTCGACCTCTCCGACGACCTGCAGCGGGGTGTCGTGATCACCTACGAGGGCCGGGTGGTTCATCCCGCCCTGGGCGGCGCAACCCAGGAGGCAGAACCCCCGGGCCAGCCCGAGTCCGCTGGAGGAACCGATGTCGACGGCGCTTCTGACTGACCTGGTCATCTTCGTGCTCAGCCTCTGGGTGGGCTTCGAGGTGATCAGCAAGGTTCCGGCCACGCTGCACACTCCGCTGATGTCGGCCGCCAACTCGATTCACGGCATCGTCCTGGTCGGCGCCATGCTCATCGCGGCCACCGCGAACAGCTGGGTCGGCTACGTGATCGCGTTTGTCGCCGCGGTGTTCGCCTCGGCCAACGTGGTCGGCGGCTACGTGGTCACCGGCCGGATGCTCAAGATGTTCCGGAAGCGG
>Ga0335073_10002355_pt1 | contig 25808 bp, 25 predicted proteins | sample Lox_Sample_22_FD_207093 | JGI IMG/M metagenome (GOLD analysis project Ga0335073, IMG submission 207093) | Soil microbial communities from Loxahatchee National Wildlife Refuge, Florida, United States - Lox_Sample_2.2 | ecosystem: Environmental > Terrestrial > Soil > Wetlands | place: USA... | reverse complement strand
CGGTTTCGATTGCGGTCCGCCCGGCACTCCGCCAGTCACACGGATCGAATCGCCCGTGAGATCGTCATCATCAGCCGCCAGCTGAATCGGCGCATTCGAAGATGCGATCGAAGGCGCTTCCGGCGACGACGAGCTTCGCGCAAATACCGCCGGCGTCACGCATAGCGCGGAGAAAATCGCGGCCAGCGCCGCGATCCGCGCGCCCTGTCCAATTCGCGGCGCGTCACTGGGTCCGCGGCCGTTAACTCTTTTTCGGTTTTGCACTGGACTGCTTCGGCGTGATCTCGGTGGTTACCTGCTGATGAAGTTCGAAAACGCGGGTCTTCGGATTTCCCGTCATTCCGACTCCGGTGACTTTCATTCCTTCACCTTCGACGGTGACCAGACCGGGAGCTTCAACCTCATTTTGATCGGGCATGAAGTCGGCACTGTCGGTCGTCATCACGAAGTTGCCGTAGTCGATCACGGCGCCGCCGCTGAGCGTCGCGCGCTTGACGTGATTGCCGTCGAGCACGAGCACGGCACGGGGCGCGGCGACTGAAACTTTCTTGCCATCGTCGGAAGTCATCGAAAGCTTGGGATCGGTCAGAATCAGCGACGTTCTATCCGATGAATAACTGGCGTCGCTCGCCGACAGCACCCACTGCCGTTCGCCCGCTTTCATCTGTGTCCAATGGAAATTGTGCGCGTGAAGGAGTGACCCCGGCACCATCCCGGCGGCAGTCTGGAGCATCTGTACAGGGGTGCGATGACGAACGACCCAGACCGTGACGGCCAGAAGCACAATCAATGCCACAGCGCCGAATGAAGCCAGCGCTTTAGCGATCCGTCTCGGACTCATCTAACACCCAACCCGTTCTTTAAAGGGTATCAACCGAGGTTTTCCAAGTAAACCAAGGCTCGGACAACGCCCGACTTTGCGGCGAAAATAAGACGAGGCGAAGGCTTGCTAATGGCGCGGCACCTCGTTCAATTTCGCGCGCCAATTGTGTTGGCGACCTCGTGGATTCGCTTCAGATCGTCGATAAGGGCGGGCACCTGGGCGAGCGGAATATTGTTGGGGCCGTCGCTCAGGGCGCGATCGGGATCCTCGTGGACTTCCATGAAGATTCCGTCCACACCGGTCGCGACTGCGGCGCGCGCGAGCGGCGGTGCGAACTCGCGCTGGCCGCCGGAACTTACGCCGCCCTCACCTGCGCCCGGGAGCTGCACCGAATGCGTCGCATCGAAGATCACCGGGTAGCCGAGCCGCCGCATGATCACGAGCGAGCGCATGTCCGACACCAGGTTGTTGTAACCGAACGACGCGCCGCGCTCGGTGAGCATGATCTTGTGATTCCCGGTGCTTTCGATTTTCGCGATCGCGGGGCGCATATCCCCCGGCGCGAGGAATTGCCCCTTCTTGATGTTGACGATGCGGCCAGTCTGCGCGGCCGCGATCACGAGATCAGTCTGGCGCGAGAGGAAAGCGGGCACCTGGAGGATATCGACGACCTCCGCCGCGGGTGCGCATTGTGCCGGCTCGTGGATATCGGTCAGCACGGCGAGACCCGTCTCGCGCCTCACTCGTGCGAGGATCTCGAGCCCCGCGTCGAGGCCGGGACCGCGATACGACTTCAGGCTCGTGCGGTTCGCCTTATCAAAAGATGACTTGAAGACAAGCGCAACGCCGGCTTTGCGCGCGATCTCGGCCAGGCGCGCGGCGTGGCGAAGGCACGACTCTTCGCTTTCGATCACGCATGGTCCGGCAATGAATGCGAGCGCGGTGCCGCCGAAAACGGCGTCGCCCGCTTTTATCTCGGCGACGCTCACTGCGCGAGTCGCAGCTCCCGCACCTTCGTATGCCGCGGCGCGACCTGCGTGCGGCGCTGGACCGCGGCGCGAATCAAGCCGCGAAACAGAGGATGACAATCGAGAGGCCGCGACTTCAGCTCCGGGTGAAACTGGCATCCGATGAACCACGGATGTCCCTTCAGCTCCATGATCTCCACCAGCGAGTCGTCGGGCGAGACGCCGGTCGCGATGAGTCCGACCTTTTCGAGGCGCGTGCGGTATGCGTTGTTCACTTCGTAGCGATGCCGGTGACGCTCGGAAATCTTCGCACGCCGATAGACGGAGTTGGTCAGCGTGCCCGGCTTGATCGTGCACGGATACGCCCCAAGGCGCATCGTGCCGCCGAGCTTCGCGACTTCCTTCTGCGACTCCATGATATCGATGACGAGGTCGGGCGAGCTGGGATCGATCTCGCGCGAATGAGCGCGCTTGAGGCCGAGCAGATTGCGCGCCGCCTCGATCACCATCATATGCAGGCCGAAGCAGATGCCGAGGATCGGCACGCTGTTCTCGCGCGCGTAGCGGACCGCGCGAATCTTGCCCTCGGTGCCGCGCTCGCCGAAGCCGCCGGGGACGATGATCGCGTGGGCGTCCTTCAGGCGCTCGTTGACATCCTGTTTCTCGAGCTCTTCGGAATCGACGTAGTCGATGGTGACCTTGGCCTCGTTGGCAACCCCGCCGTGCGAGATTGCCTCGTGCAGGCTCTTGTATGAATCGACCAGGTTGACGTACTTGCCGACGACCGCGATGTTAACATTCAGTTTAGGATTCTGCGCGGTCTTGACGATCCGCCGCCATTTGCTGAGATTCGGCGCGCCCGTCCAGATATTGAGCTTTTCGCATACGCGCTGATCGAAGCCTTCTTCGTGATAGCGCTGCGGCACTTCGTAAATGTCGGGAACGTCGCAAGCCGAGACGACGCTGTTTTCTTCCACGTTGCAGAAGTGCGCGACCTTGGCCTTGAGCTTTTTTTCAAGCGGCCGATCGCATCGGCAGAGCAGGATATCGGGCTGGATCCCGAGGCCGGTCAGTTCCTTGACGCTATGCTGCGTCGGCTTGGTCTTGAGCTCGCCTGCCGACGCGATAAACGGGACGAGGGTCAGGTGAACGTAGATGACGTTTTCGCGGCCGAGGTCCCATCGGAATTCGCGCGCCGCTTCGAGGAAGGGCAGGCTCTCGATATCGCCGACCGTGCCGCCGATCTCGACGATACAAAGGTCGCTGCCTTCGGCCGCGTCGAGGATGCGCCGCTTGATCTCGTCGGTGATATGCGGAATCACCTGCACGGTCGCGCCGAGATAGTCGCCGCGCCGCTCGCGCTGAATGACGGTGTCGTAGATCTGGCCGGTCGTGCAGTTGTTGCGGCGGCCCATCGTGGTCTGCACGAAGCGCTCGTAGTGGCCGAGATCGAGGTCGGTTTCGGCGCCGTCGTCGGTGACGAAGACTTCGCCGTGCTGCGTCGGGCTCATCGTGCCGGGATCGACGTTGATGTATGGATCCATCTTGAGCATCGTGACCTTGAGGCCGCGCGCTTCAAGCAGTGCGCCTAGCGACGCTGCTGCGAGGCCCTTGCCGAGCGAAGACACCACGCCGCCGGTCACGAATATGAACTTGGTCTTTGCGCGCTCCATCTTTATTCCCTCCCCCGTCACCGAGTTGATTCCTCCGCTGCGTCACGCGCCCGCTTCAGATCCTCCGCCGTGTCCACCTCGAGCGAAGGTGCGACCGACGCCACCACCCTTATTCTAAAGCCATGCTCGAGCGCGCGAAGCTGCTCGAGCTTTTCAATTTGTTCCAGCACGCCCTGGCTGAGCGTCGAAAACCGCAGGAGGAAGTCGCGCCGGTATGCGTAAACGCCGATATGGCGCAGCGCCACCTCGGGGATTCCGCCCTCGCGCGCGAACGGGATCGGGCTACGCGAAAAGTATAGCGCGTCTCCCGTCGACGAGCACACGACCTTGACGACATTTGGATTCTGCCACTCGTGCTCGTCGACAATCGGCGTCGCGATCGTCGCCATCGCCAGCGTTTGGTCGGCGCGCATCGGCGCCGCGAGCGCGTCGAGATCGGCAGGCTCGATGAACGGCAGATCGCCCTGGACGTTTATGTAGATGTCGGCGGGAACTTTACGCGCGACCTCGGCAATACGATCGGTGCCGCTCGGATGGTCGGGCGAGGTCATGATCGCCTCGCCACCCGCGGCACGGACGGGAGCTGCGATTCGCTCATCATCGGTGGCAACGACGACGCGCGACAGCGAACGCGAGCGCGACGCCTGCCGCCATACCCGCACCACCATCGGCACCCCCGCGATCTCTGCCAGTGCTTTGGCTGGCAGGCGCGACGAGCCATAGCGCGCCGGGATGACGGCGATCACCGAAGGGTCGGCCAGAGCGATTCTCCTGATGTGAGGATGAACGATCCGAGGTGCACATTCATTGGTAACTGGCGGCATGGTCGGTTGTCAATTTGAAGGCCAGAAGTTTGCGCACAGGTGAATCGGAAGAAGGAAAAAGATCACCACGAAGGCACTAAGGAAAGGACACCAAGGGCACGAAGGGAAGTTTGGATTAGAGAACAGTTGAACCGATCAGTTGAAAATGATCCGGTTCCTTGAAGAAAAAACTGTTTAGCTGACTCGGCGGAAGAGGTCGGGATATTTGACGACGAGGCCGGCACTGTCGATCTCGATTTTGCGGGTGAAGTCGCTGTCGACTGAGTCGTATCGGTAGTGAGTCGCGTCGAGGCGCGTGTAGCGCTGACGATCGGTTATGACTGTGAGCGCTGGCACTTGAATGTAGACCGCGAGGATTTCCTGCGCGTCGCCGGTGTTCATCTTGAGCCTGCGAATCGGCAGCGTGTTCGTAAATGGAGTCGCGGAAATATCGATGTCGATCGCGCCGGCGAGCTTTGGCAACGCTCGGCCTGATTGGCCTGACCAGTGCCCGCGCCCATCGCTCCTGAGTTTGAGCGAGCGGCCGCCGATGAGGTCGGCGTCGAGCTCGCGGACTCTCCACCAGCGATCCGCGACGATGCGATAGCGCAGCGCGAACGGTTTTGCTTCGGCGGTGCCGATAACGACCGACTCCGCCACGATTCGATTGGCAGATTGGGTGAGCACCGAATGCTCGAGACCCTTGCCGCTCCAGTCTTTCCAGCGGGCGATCGTCGCGCTTGCTATGATCGGCATCGTCGAACTCCCCTTGCTCCAACGCGAGGAGCGATATCATAGCGGAGTGCGGAAAGAAAAAGATCACCACGAAGGCACCAAGGGCACGAAGGGAAAGTTTAAATCGATGCGATTGCTCTAGCGATCGCGAATTTTCGCTGGATCGTTCTGCCCGCCATGCAAGCGCGGTTCCGGCAACGGTGCCGCACCTTGATTGCGTTTCCTGCTACTCGCGCGATCTCGTATAGCCTCGCCCGCGGCTGCCGCCGCAGGCGGAAGGCGCAAACGGGGAGAGGCCGCGGAGCGATTCGCGAGCGAATCACTCCGCGGGTGAGGGTGCTGCGGCGTGAGCAGGCAGAAGCCTCGGCGACTAACATTCTGCCGAGCTTCCGGCGGTGCACCCTTACCTGCGCGTCACGGCGCGAGCGAAAGAGAATCGCAAGCGCCGCGCCGCGCGACCGCTCCGGCTTTGCGGGCGAGGTGATTCCCGAATTTGCCGACGAACGTAATTCGACTAAAACGCAGAAGGCACCGGCCATTTGCCAGTGCCTTCGCGATTCTTGCGCGGCTGCGCGCTTACTTGCCGCGGATGCGGGTGCGGCGCATCTTGCGCTTGCGCGACTTGGCCTGCACGGGATCGGTGCGCCGCTTGCGGGCGAGCTTCGAGTTGCGGCGGTTGCGTTGACGGGAAGCGATCTTCATTGGTTCACCTGTGAATGATTGTATTGTTGCGGCGGCGCCGTCGCTCCGTAGGCTTCGCTTGCGCCGAGTTGCTCAGACGGCGCGCCCATGTCTATCGGGCTTATCGCGGTGACCTCGGTTAGCACGCCGGTGCCATCATGCACGACAACCCGGCCGAGCGGTTCTCCCGATCGGACCGGTCCGCTGATCGTCGGCGGCACATCGTACACGACCTTGACGTCCGATACATCCGTCTTGGGCAGCACGACTTTCACGTCGCGCGCCGCGATCGGTGTGATGGTTTCGCCCGTTTGCGCCCGCACTACTACCGGCAGCGGCTCGCCCGAGCGCAGCAGAGCAACCGCCGTATAGCGATCGAAGCCCCATTGCATGAGCTTGCCGGCTTGCGCAAAGCGCTGCTGATTCGACGGCGCACCCAGAATAACGGCGACCAGGCGCATATCGCCGCGCTTGGCCGTCGTGGTGACGTTGAAGCCGGCCATAAAAGTGAAGCCCGTCTTCAACCCGTCGCATCCTTCAAAGTGCCCAATCAGATGATTGGTGTTGTTGAGGATGCATACGCCGTTGTCGAACTCGACGTGCTCCTGGCTTGACCATTGGAGCAGGTTGGTTTCGCGAATGATCGCGCGCGCGACCGTCGCGAGGTCATAAGCGTCGGTGCGATCGACGTCGTGCGTCGGGCGCGGCGGGAGGCCATCGACGGTCTGATACTCTGTATGCGTCATGCCGAGCGAGCGCGCCCGCGCATTCATCATGCGGACCGTCACTTCGACGGAGCCGCCGATTTTCTCCGCGACTGCGACCGCGGCATCGTTCGCCGATTTGACCAGCGCCGCCTTCATCAGCTCACCGAGCGGATAGACGTCGCCTTCCTTGAGGCCGAGGCGCGAGCCGCCGGTGTGCGCCGAGCGCTCGGATATCCTGACCGGATCGCTCATATGAACGCGGCCGGCGTTGACCTGCTCCGACGCGACCAGCAGGAGCATCATCTTGGCCATCGAGGCCGGCGGCCACTGCATGTCGGCGTTGTAGGCATAGAGCACGCGGCCGCTGTCAGCATCTTCAAGCAGCGCGCCCTTATACAGCGGGATCGCGGTATGCGAGGCGCCCGCCGCTGTCCCGTTCGAATGATGCATCGCGTGATGCCGATGCGAGGTTGCAGTCGCCATCGCCGGTGAGCCGAGCCCGAATCCGGCGGCGACGAAGATCGCGGTTACCCAGCGCGCAGTCCTGGCAGTTTTCCACACTTCCACATCCACCTTCCTGGCCATCTTCTGTTATCCCCCTCCCGTCCTCAGGGAGCGTGAGTAAAACCCGACGATTCCGCGCCGCCGTGCGAATCGCTGCGCTGGTACTGCTGCAGGATCGCGAGATTGGTGCGCGCGGGAGAGTAGTCGGGATTGGAGCTGACCAGTTCGGTCCACTCCTCGTTGGCTCTCATATATTTGCCCTCTTCGGCATAGATAGCGCCGAGAGTATTGCGGGCATCTGGTTGTTCAGGATCGATCTGCAGCGAGAGCAGATCCTCCTGCTCGGCTTGAGCGAGAAGGCCGAGCCGCTCATAGGCGAGAGCGAGATTGAAATGGGTCTCGGCGCGCTCGGGTCCAAGGAGAGTCGCCAGGCGCAAGACATCGCTCGCCTGACGGACCTGGCCGTTTTCGAGGTAGAGGAGGCCGAGGTTGAGGAACAGCTGCCAATCGTCGAGGCCCAGGTTGATCGCAGCCTGGTATTCGCTGAGTTCCTTGCCATGCTGTCCCATCTCGCCATAGGCGAAGCCGAGATGGTAGTGCGCGAGAGCATTGCCGGGTTCGCGGCGGATCACCGACTGATGGCGACGGATCGCCTCGTTGTAGTCTTCCATGCCGAGGAAATAATCGGCGAGCGGATCGCAAACCTGTTCATCGTGACCAACGCTCTGGGTGCTGGCGGCGACAGCCATCGGACGCTGCATAACGAGCGTCAAAAGGAGCACCAACAAACACAAAGTGCGAAGAATCGCCAACTCTGATCAATGCCCCCGCAAATCAAGGCATACGCGGAAACGCGCTAAATGCTAGCAGGAATCTGTGGATAAAAAAACGCGCGGCGTTTTGGTCGCCGCGCGCTCTTAAAGAAACAGGCGCCGTGCCGCGGATTGTCCGCAGCCAGCGCCGGAGGCAAGCCGCGGGCTCGCCCCCCGATCCTTTTCGGATCTAAGGTTAGTTACCGGTCGAAGGTGCAGCCGCCGGCGAGGCCATCGAACCGCCGCTCATATCGCCGCTGTCGCTCTTCTTCTTGTGATGGCGATGATGATGCTTGGTCGCTGCGGGCGATGCGTCGCCAGCAGGCGCAGCCATACTGGATTCGGCTGCCGGTGAACTTGCCGCCGCGCCACTGTCCTGAGCAAGGACGGGGGCCGCCAGGGCGCCGGCGAACAGGACGGCGGTTAGAACAGAGAGGGTGCGCTTCATACCTTTGAATCTCCTTGGACAGGCGGCCCGACATGGGTCGCAGTGTCGCGTATTGAATACTGCTATAGCTGTGCCACGCGTCGGCGGCAAGAATCCCTCGCAAATAAGCACCTTTTTACTGGCATCCGCTTGCTGCTTAGACCAATCCGTTAATCCTCGTATACCCTTTGGGCTGCTCGAACAAACATCGACTGCCGCTAACGATGCGCCAAAGCGCCCTCGGCCTTGAGCTCGCGATAGAGCTGGAACAACTCCTTGAAGGCGCGCATCACTACTTTCAGATTCGCGCCCGATTGCTCACCGGCAAGGCGCGGCAGATGGCTCACATCGGTCTCGGCGATCCGCACGCCCCGCCCGGTAAGCCGCGCCATCAGCTCGGTCGAGATCATCGCACCGTGGGCGCGTAGATCGATTTGCTCCAGGAAATCGCGCTTGAACAGCTTAAAGCCACAATCTATGTCGCTGATCGTGATTCCGAGCAGCAGACGCACCAGCGTCGTCCATGCTTTGCCGTTGACGCGCCGCATCAGCGGATCGGCGCGATGCGCCCGCCGGCCCGCCACGACATCGTTGTTATCCGCCAACGAAGCCAGCTTGCCGATATCCGCAGGATCGAACTGACCGTCGCCGTCAGCCAGCAGCACCCACGGCATCCGCGCCGCGCGAATACCGGAAATCACGGCGCCACCGTAGCCGCGATTCACCTCGTGATTCACGACCTTCACGTGCGGATCCTCGGCCGCGAGCCGCTCGGCGATCTCGCGGGTGCGATCGCGGCTGCCGTCGTTGACGACGATTACTTCGTAATCGTCGGCAAAGCGCGGCAGTTCTTTTATGAATCCGCGCACGACGCGCTCGACGTTGCCTTCTTCATTATGCGAGGGCAGGAAGACGCTTAGTCCGGGCAGGCGGGCAGACGTGCTCAATGGAGGTTAATCCGAATTTGTCGACGCAGATTTAAGCTGATTTCGCGGGGCGGATAAAGCTGCTTTTTAGGGCCCTCAGTCGCCGATCTCGCGATAGCCGCCGCGGAAGAAGAGCAGAGGCTTCACCTCGCGCGTCTCAGCCTGCTCGACCTCACCCAGGTAAACCGTATGGTCGCCGCCGTCGATCGTATTGGTGACGCGACATTCGATGTAAGCGAGCGCGCCTTCGAGAATCGGCGCGCTGTTGGCGCCGGCACGATACGCGACGCCCTGGAACTTTTCCCCGCCACTGACCGCGAAACGCCGTGAGATCGCCTCCTGGTCCGAGGCCAGGATATTCACGGTGAAGACCTTGCTCTCCTCGAAGCACGGATAGCTCTCGGCCTTCTTGTCGACGCAGATAAGGACCAACGGCGGAATGAGCGACACGGATGTGAAAGCATTGGCAGTCAGGCCGTGCAGCTCGCCCGAGGCGCGCAGCGTGGTGATCACGGTAACGCCGGTTGCGAAGTGTCCCATCACGCGGCGCAGTTCATTCTTTTCGATAGCCATCTCACAACTCCGAGTCGAATCGCGCGATGCTATCAGACGCTTTCCGAACCGGTCAAAAGGTCCCGCCGCGATCTTACTTGTCTTTTTCCTTATCCTCCTCATGATGGCGCGGGATTAGATCCTTGCCGCCGACGTAGACATACTCGAGGTCGAGCGAGGTAAGCGGATCGTCGCTCTGGCAGATTCTGGCCCCCTCTGGCGAAGCGATGAAGATAGTGTGATCTCCTGCCACGACACTCTTCACAACGCGTGCTTCGATCGAGACCATCGCGAGCTTGAGCCACGGCACGCCGAGCACCGGCGAAAGCTCGTATTCGGACTCGTCGAGGTTGTCGGGGCGGCGGGCGCGCGCCGAATAGAAGTAATCCTCGAGTTCCCGGCCGCGCTTTCCGACGACATTTAGACCGAGCATTTGGGTGCGGGTGATAATCCCGTGGCTGAAATGGCGATTATCTACGGCCGCCGAGAAAAGCGCCGGCTCGCCGGATACCTGCGTGACCCATGACGACGACATCCCGTGGGTACGACCCTCCTCGTTCACGGTCAGTACGTAGATTCCGGTCGTCAACGATGCGAACGCGCGGGCTAAATAAGGCTCCATAGCATCTACGCTCTCCAGAACATTTTAGATGATTCGAAAGGTGAAACGGGAGCGGTGACGATTGATCTTCGTCGTCAGCATTTTCAGAATATAACCAACTGAGGGAAGGTTGCTGGTGGTGGAGAAGTCAACGTCATTTTTTTCAGTCGCCCTCGCCGCTATCTTTATGCTCTTGCTAGGATGCGCGAGCCTGGCCGTTGCCGATCCTTCGGCGGTCGATGGCACTCCGCCGATCACTGGCGGCGAAGCGGAGAAGCAGAATATCGTTCCGCAGGCGCCCTCTCAGATACTCCCGCACGAGGCTTACGTTCCGCCGCCCGATACTCCTGTTGCTCTGCCCACGCCCGCTCCTGAAGCCAACTCTAGCGCCTCGCAGTCTGGAGCTTCGAGCGCATCGGCGGCGCTCGACGGTGCCGGCGCCGAGGCCGCATCCAGGGCGAATGATCGCGAGCCGACGCCCGGTCTCTTGCTTTTCAAGCGCACGCGCGATCTGTCGTTTGCCGACCCGCTCAGTTGGTCGGTAATGGTTTACAAGAGCCGCCACATTCTCGTGGTTTACTACAAGGGCCGACGCTATCAGACCTATCACGCCGTGTTCGGGCGCAACCTCGACGATGGCGAAAAGGAATACGAGGGCGATCGCCGCACTCCCGAGGGCGTTTACACGATCATCGAGACGCATCGCAGCCGGCGCTGGCGATGGTTCCTGACGCTCAACTATCCGAACCTCGTGGACCGGCTGCGCTACTACGAGCTCGTCGATAGCGACGTCATCCCTATACATAACGGGCACGTGGTCGGCGTCGGCGGCCGCATCGGCATCCATGGCACGGATGATCCGGTGCTCAATCATGGCAACGTCAACTGGACCACGGGATGCATCTCGGTCGACAACGATGTAATCGACCAGCTTCATCGGCTGTTGCCGGTCGGCACGATCGTGATCATCAAGCCGTAATGTCTGCTGCTCCCTAAAATCAGGTTTACTCGCGCCCCGCATTGCGCCATCTAGGTAATACGCTCGCGGCCGTATCGCGGCGCGGAGGGCACTCCGATGGGCACTGCGGAAAACAAGGAACTGGTACGCGGATTCTTCGCCGATATCGCCAAGGGCAACCTCGATGGCGCGCTGAGCCGGCTGGCCGAGGATCTGCAATTCACCTTGATCGGAACCACCCGGCTTTCGGGCGTGTTCAAGAGCCGGCAGGAATTCGTTGACAAAGTGATGATGCCGCTCGGCTCGCAGCTCGACGGCGGACTCACGATCACGCCCGAGTACATCATCGCGGAAGGCGACTTCGTCGTGATGCAATCGCGCGGGCAGTCGAAAACGCGCAGCGGCGCTTCCTACAACAATACCTATTGCCAGGTGTTTCGAATCGGGGGCGGCAAAATCCAGGAAATGACCGAATACCTCGATACTGAGCTCGTTACCAAAGTTTTCGGCCAATAATCGATCGATAGTCACTCCCGGAGGGCAAATGGCTGATCATCCGATTCGTTTCGGCGTTCAGACTGCACAGCAGAATACCAGTTGGGAAGCACTGCGCGATTTCTGGGCCAGGGCGGACGACTGGGGCTACGACTCGCTATGGGTATTCGATCATTTCTATCCGATTTTTTCGCCCGACCCGGCTGGGCCGTGTTTCGAGGGATGGACCTTGCTCAGTGCGCTCAGCCAGAACACCAAGCGCGCCCGAATTGGCGCGCTCGTTAATGGCAATACCTATCGCAATCCGTGCCTGGTCGCGAAGATGTCGGCGACGCTCGATCATGCAAGCGGTGGCCGCTTCAACCTGGGCATCGGCGCAGGATGGTTCGAGCTCGAGCATCGGAGCCTGGGGTTCGATTTCAAGACGGTTGGTGGCCGCCTCGAGGGGCTCGACGAATCGTGCCAGATCATCAGGAGCATGTTCACCAACGACAAGACCACGCTCAAGGGAAAGCATTTCAACGTCGTTGACGCGGTATGCAATCCCAAGCCGGTGCAGAAGCATCTGCCCATGATGATCGGTGGACACGGCGAGAAGGTATTGCTGAAGCTCGTCGCGAAACACGCCGACATGTGGAACATGACCAATGCCGACGCGGGCGAAATGAAGAGGCTCATCGGCACTATCGAGCGCCACGGCGATACCGTCGGCCGCAATACTGACGAAATCGAGAAAACCCTGATGCTGGCGCTATGCTACAAGGCGCCCAAGCAGCGCGAGGAGACGCTCACATCGCTAATCGCGATGATGGCGCAGACGACGCCCGAAAAGGCCCGCGACCGAATCATTATCGGCAGCAAGCAGGAATGCATCGACAAGCTCGAGGGCTTCATCAAAGCCGGCGTTACTCACTTCATATTCATGCACAGCCCGCCGCTCAGCGACGAAAACGATATCCAGGCCTTCGCCGAGGACGTAGCACCGCAGTTCAGATCGCGCTGAAGAAATAGCAACTAGCTATTCCGCTTTGCACCCTCTCCTGCTGGTCCCCTCTCCTTATCCTAGGAGAGGGGATCAGAATTAGGCACTAGCGCGATGATGATCGGGGCGCACAACTCTCAGCTCGGGGCGGCCTGTGGGAGGCACCACTGGGATATCGTCGTCTTCGCGGCGTGACCATCTGAAGAAAATCAGCGTAAAGACGAACATCAGGTAGGTGCCCTGCCCGACCCACATCATGAGACCGCCGAGCACCTGGTCGTCGATCGGCTTGATGCCCCAGCCGTGCGCACCCTCGGCGTACCACGGGTAGATCACGTTCGTCGCGAGTGTGATCGGCGCGGCGACCGCCGTCATCGGGATCATCAGCAGGAACAAGTAGAGAATCTGCGCCGGGTACGAGAGGCGCGGCAGCTCTGGAATTGGACTCAGGATCGGCCACCACATGATGACGCCGGCGGTCATGAAGGTGAGATGCAGGAAGATGTGGAAATTCTCATCGCGGCACATCCGCTCGAAGATCGGCGGGAAGTGCGCCGTGACGAACACCGCCGCGAACGTCACGAACGCGACGACTGGATTAGTGAACAGCTTCGCGATCGGGTTGACGAATCGATTCGTCAGGATCGGCGCAATCATCCAGCCCGGCGTGCCGAGCAGCAGAAGCGGCGGAATCACGAAGGTCTGCAGCAGATGCTGCAGCATGTGCATCGCAAAGATGCGCTGGTCGGCCAGCTCGTCGAGCGTGGTGTGCGTGAACAGGATCGCGCCCATCGCAAGTGCAAACCACATCGCCTGACGGCGCGTCGGCTTGCGGCCGCATAGACGGCTCGCCAGCAGGTAAAGCCCGATCAGCGCCGCGACGCCGAGCGGGATACTGGGATGTTCGAAATACTCGTCCATTTGCCGGAACTCCCGGCGGCGCTCCTAGAGCGGCGTCGTAATCAGAAGATGATGCGACAGATACGCGAAGAGCAAAACCAGCGCGAGCAGCAACAGCGTCGCCATTATCAACGGAAAAATGAAGATGCCGCTGAGCAGCCATCCGTCGTACTTCAGATGCATGTAGAACATCGCGACCAGCACGAACTTCGCGCCTGACAGTACCAGCAGGAGAGGCACCAGCACGGGCCGCAATGCGTGTACGTAGAAGACAGTGACTTCCATCACGGTCAGCGCGACCAGGAACGCGGCGACGATCAGATAGGTCGCCGCGCCGGGATGATGAAGTTCCCCGGCCGGATGCTCAGTCATCACTTCAGCGGTTGCGCTCATGCTCCACTCACCGTCTGCATCAAGTACACCAAGGTAAAGATTACAATCCAGACCACGTCGACGAAATGCCAATAGAGGCCGGCCAGTTCGAGCGACAGCGCGCGCGACTTGCCGAGCTTGCCCATGAACGCCGCGACCAGCAGCACGCTGAGCCACAGCACGCCGATCGCGACGTGCGCGCCGTGGAATCCGACCAGAGTGAAGAACGACTGCGAGAACAGGTTGGTCGTGTAGCCCATGCCCTCATTATAGAAGTGCGTGAACTCGTAGACCTGGCCGCCCAGGAAGATCAGGCCGAAGAAGACCGTGCCGCCAAGCCAGATTTTTTCCCATCGGCGATCGCCGCGCTGCGTCGCCGCGAGCGCGAGCACCATCAGCAGCGAGCTCATCAGCAGGATGAACGTACTGAACGAGGTCAGCGGGATTTCGAGGATCTCGGGGCCCGGGTGACCAATGCTGCGTGACTTATAAACGATGAAAGTCGAGATCAGGCTCGCGAAGAACACGCACTCCGAGCCCAGGAAGGACCAGATGCCGACCTTGCGCACATCGATTCCGCCGGAGGACGGCGCATGCTCGGGATCGTGCGTCTCCCGTCCAAAGCCCGGATACTCGAAGGCCATTCCGATGATCGACAGAATCGCGGTCGCGGCGCCGATGAAAATGATGCGGTAGTAGCCGACGATCAGGCCGAGGCCCATCAGGCCGATCCCCAGGCTGATCACGAGCGGGAAGATCGATGGCGCTGGCATATGCACGTGCGACAGGTCGACCGGCCCTTCAGGCTCGGGCAGTTGGGGCGCCTGGCCTGAGACGTATGCCGCGACGCCGCGCGAACCGGCACGGCCGTATTTCAGGCTCCACCACGCATCGCGTCCGCGAATCGCGGGCAGCGTCGCGAAGTTGTACGCGGGCGGCGGCGAAGCGACCGACCATTCGAGGGTGCGGCCGTCCCATGGATCGGCAGGCGCCTTTTCGCCGCTCATCAGGCTGCGAATTATATTGATATAGAAAACCAGGAACGCGATTCCGAGGATGAACGCGCCCACGGTCTCGAGGCGGTTGAGGCCTTCCCAGCCGAGGTCAGCGCCGTAGGTATAGGTGCGCCGCGGCATCCCCCACATCCCAAGGAAATGCATCGGGAAGAAGGTCATGTTGAAGCCGATGACGGTGAGCCAGAAATGCAGCTTACCGAGGCCATCGCTCATCGTGCGGCCAGTGATCTTCGGCCACCAGTAGTAGAAGCCGCCGAGGATCGCGAACATCACGCCGCCGAACAGCACGTAATGGAAATGCGCGACGACGAAGTACGAGTCGGTCTGCTGCAGATCGATGGGCGCGCTCGCGTGCATGATTCCGCTGAGGCCGCCGATCGTGAATTCGAGCACCATGCCCAGTGCGAAGAAGAACGCAGTCGTCATCCGCAGCGAGCCGCCCCACACCGTCGCGATCCAGCTGAACACCTTGATACCGGTCGGGATCGCGATGAGCATCGAGGTGATCGCGAAGGCCGAGTCCGCCACCGGGCCCATGCCGGTCGCGAACATGTGATGGCCCCACACGCCGTATGACAGGAACGCGATCAGCACGATCGAGTACGCCATCATCGGATAGCCGAACAGCGGCTTGCGCGAGTTGGTCGGGATGATCTCCGAGATGATGCCGAAGGCGGGCAGCGCCATGATGTAAACTTCAGGATGACCGAAGAGCCAGAAGAGGTGCTGCCACAGAATCGGCGTCGCGCCCGCGGTCGAGACGTAAAAGTGCGTGCCGAAGAAGCGATCGAGGAGCAGGAAGATCAGGCCGACCGTAAGCGGCGGAAAGGCCAGCAGGATTAGGATCGACGTGATCATCAACGACCAGATGAACATCGGCATGCGCATGTAGCTCATGCCCGGCGCCCGCATCGTGACAATCGTCGTCAGGAAGTTGATGCCCGTCAGAACTGTCGAGGTACCCGAGACCAGCAGGCCGACGACCCACCAATCGACAGCGAGATCGGGCGAGTAGTAGCGCTCGGTCAGGTTCGCGTAGCCGAACCATCCGGCGTTCGGCAGGCCGCCGCGGATCCATCCGAGATGCAAAATGATCGCCGCCGTCAGCGCCATCCAGAAGCTGAGCGCATTGAGCCGCGGGAACGCGACGTCGCGCGCGCCGATCTGGAGCGGGATCATGAAGTTGCCGAAGGCGCCGAGCAGCAGCGGCATCACGACGAGGAAGACCATCGTCGTGCCGTGCATCGTGAACATCTCGTTGTAAGTCGCGGCGGTGATGAAATGATTGTCGGGCGACCAGAGCTGGATGCGGATCAGCATCGCCTCGATACCGCCGAAGACCAGGAAGATAAGTGCGCTCGCCAGGTACAGCACCGCGACGCGCTTATGATCGATCGTGGTCAGCCAGCTTAGTATGCCACCGCCTTCGAGGTAGCTCGGCTGAGGAATCGTAATCGGTTTTGGTTGGGCAGCCATGCGAGCTCCTACTTCAAGCTCTCAAGGTAAGCGACCAGGGCATCGAGCTTTTGCCCCGGCAGCAGGAGACCCGGCATATTCGCGCCGGGCTTGATTTCCTGAGGATCGGTAATCCATTTCTTGAGATTGTCGGGGTCGTTCTTGAGCACTCCGGCGGCAATCGTCGTGCGGCTGCCGATGTGCGTCAGGTTGGGTCCGAGATAACCCTTTGAGATGCCCTCGACGGTATGGCAGGCGGTGCACGGACTCGTCGCGAAAATCTTCGCGCCGTCGCTCGCTAATTGATCGTTGTCAGGAGGCTGAACTGCCCCGGCGAGCTGCGCCTTCTCCCACATCGCGAAATCGGTGGGCGTCTCCACAAAGGTGCGGAAGCGCATGTTCGCATGCGAGAGCCCGCAGAACTCGGCGCACTGGCCGGGATACATGCCCGGCACGGTTGCGATAAACGTCAGCTCGTTGATTTGGCCGGGCACGACGTCGCGTTTGCCGCCGAGCTGCGGCACCCAGAAGCTGTGAATGATATCGGCCGACTCGAGATGCAGTCGGATCGGCTGTCCGGTCGGGATATGCAGTTCGTTGGCGGTCTTGACGCCGTCGGGATAGTCGAACTCCCACCACCATTGATGCGCAACGACCTTGATCTCGAGCGATCCTTCGGGCGCCTTTGCCGGTTGCGAGCGGAAAATCGTTCGCACCGTCGGGATCGAGATCATTAAAAGGACAAGCGCCGGGCCGAGCGTCCATGCGACTTCCAGTTTCAAGTCAGAGGAGGCCTGGCTTGGCGGCGCGGCTTCTCCCGCGCGGGTCGAGAACACGAACACGGCAAGGAAGAACGCGACCAGCACGATCGCGAGGATGATCGCGTCCCACAACGTCACCTCGATAAAGAGGTGATGAATCCACTCGGCCATGTCGCTCTTGGGCGCGAGCGTCGTCATCGGCAGGTTCGCCGATTGCTCGCATCCCATGAGCGCCAGCACAGCCGCCGATAACATCGCGAGCGCGGCTCGTTTAGACCGAATCATTCGTCGTCTCCAACCGGCTCACCCGCGCTCGCCGCGGTCGCAACGCGGTTCAAGCCGGGAATCGCACAAAGAATAAACGCACCCAGGAAGCCGAGCGTGATCAAGAGCTGCGTCAGCCCGAACGGGATCGCGTCGAGCGACAGCGACGGCACCACCAGCACATAGCGCTCCAGCCACATCCCAATGAGGCCGACGAATGCGACGCCGCCCAGGATCGCGGGCGTCTGTTTGGCCTTCACGCTCATCAGCACGATGAACGGGATGACGAAGATCATGATCGCGCAGGCCAGTGAGAGCGGCGACCACGGCATATGATGCACGCGCTGGACGATGAAGAACGTCTCGACCGGCAGGTCGCCGTACCAGATCACGATGTACTGCGAGAAGAGCAGGTATACCCAGAACACCGAGAACGCGAACACGAACTTGCCGAGGTCGTGCAGCACCTTGGGCTTGGTAAACGTGTTGCCGGGCTTGAGTCGCCCGCGCAGGAGCACCGCGCAAAATGCCATCGCCACGACACCGCTCCAGAACGCGCCCGCCAGGAAGAACCATCCGAACAGCGTGCTGCGCCAGACCGGTGCCAGCGACATCACGAGATCGATGCCGAACATCGAATAAATGAAGACGTAACCGATCGCCAGAGCTGGTCCGACACGCCAGATAATCGGCGGAGGGAAGTCGATCGTCTCGGGAGAGAGGATCCACATGCGTGCTTTGTCGCCGCGCGAGAACCGTACGAGGATCGTGCTCATGAGCGCCAGGAGGAAAAAGCCGAGGCCATCGCGCAGAAACAGGAACGGCGTGTTGAGGTAGGCCGCCTTGTGCGCGATCGGATGCAGCACCCACGGGAAGATCACGGCCCGGCCGAAAAAGAGTCCCCAGAAGAGCGCGAACCCGACCCACAGGAACGGCAGGAAGGCCTCGGCGAGGCGATACTGCGTGGTGCCCGCCCATCGCGCCTGAGTCAGGTAGTAAGCGGCTGACGCAACCATCGCGCCCTGCGCAACGCCGGTGAAATACAAAAGACCGACGAGATAGGCTTCCCAGACCGTGGCCGCGTCGCCGCGCATGATTCCCATCGCGAAGCCGATCACGCCGAGAACGACGAGAATCGCACCGACGACGCCCGTGGCAGTGCCAACGACCGCGACCGGTTCATAGCGCAGGTTAGCGATCACCTCAGCGCGGCTCGGGCCGCCCGCGGCATGTACATTGGCGCTCATCTCAAGACCGCCTCGCTGGATGAAGAAGAAAAATCGCTAAGCGGCTTCACTGGTTACCTCTTCTGCGCCCGCGGTCCTCATCAACCCTTCGATCAACGAGCGATTCTCCTCATCGCAATGGACCGCCAGACCGAAAGCGTCACCGGTGAAGCGATCCTTGAAACCCTCGGCCGGCTCCAGCGCGGGCACGCCTGAAAATCCCAGGAAGCCGAGAAAACCGAAGATACCGCCGAACAGGATCATGAGCTCGAAGCAGATCACGATGAACGGCGGCCACGAAATCAGCGGCTTGCCGCCGGCATTGAGATGCCATTCGTAGGACGTGCCGATCGTTATCGCGAGGCCGGTGAGCACGCCGGAGATTCCGCCCGTCAGGGAGACCCAGCGCGCCCGGCTTTTCGGCTTGCCGATTGCGTGCGCCACGATATGGCTCGGGAAGGGCGAGAACGTCCTGAACTGCGAGATATTCGCGGCGCGCAGTTCCTCGATCGCATGCGCGCACTGCTCCTCTTCCGCGAAGCTTCCGACGATGACGACGGCGTTGCTCATGCCGCCCTCGAGTAGTCCTTTTTGAGCGCGCGGCGCAGGAAGCTCAGGCCTTCCTTCATCTCAGTCATCGAAATGATCGGCGCGAATCTCGTGAACAGCGAGAACAGGCCCAGGAACCACGCGAAGCTGCCGACGGTGATCATGATTTCCGTGATCGACGGCGTGTAAGGGCCCCACTGCGAGGGTTCGAAGTTGACGCGCAGCGAGCCCGCGATAATTACGAAGCGCTCGAACCACATCCCGATGTTCACGAAAATCGTGATGATCCAGAGCGCCGTCAGGTTGACGCGGATCTTCTGCGAGAAGAGCAGCAGCGGGATGACGCAGTTGCAGGCCACCATCGTCCACCACATCCAGCCCCACGGCCCAAAGTAGCGCATATGAAAGGTCATCTGCTCGATCGGATCGCCGGAGTACCACGTCATGAATGTTTCAGTGAGGTACGAGTACGACACGATAAGCGAAGTGAGCAGAACAACTTTCGCGAGGTTGTCGAAATGCCACGGCGTCAGCAGCTCCTCGAGGCCCAGCATCTTGCGCATCGGGATGAGGAGCGTCATGACCATCGCAACGCCGGAAAAAATCGCGCCCGCGACGAAGTACGGCGCGAAGATCGTGCTGTGCCAGCCCGGTAGCTGCGCCATCGCGAAGTCCCATGACACGACCGAGTGAACCGACAGCACGAGCGGCGTCGCGAGCCCCGCCATCAAGAGGTAGATCATCGAATAGTGGCGCCACTGGCGATCCGTGCCCTGCCAGCCCATCGCGAGCACGGTGAAGATTTGCTTGCGGATACCGACCGCCTTGTCGCGGATACTCGCGAAGTCGGGGATCAGACCCATCGTCCAGAAGAGCGCGCTGATTGTCAGGTAGGTGCTGACGGCGAAGGCGTCCCATACCAGCGGCGAGCGGAAGTCCGGCTGCAGATAGCGCTCATTGGGATAGGGCAGCAGCCAGTACGCGAACCATACGCGGCCAAGGTGGATCAGCGGGAAGAGGCCCGCGGTCGCGACGGCGAAGATCGTCATCGTCTCGGCGGCGCGATACACCGCCGTGCGCCAGCGCGTGCGGAACAGGAACAGTATCGCCGAGATCAGCGTGCCCGAGTGCGCGATACCGACCCAGAAGACGAAGTTCGTGATGTATATCGCCCACATGACGGGCTGGCGCAGTCCCGTCACTCCCAGGCCGTTGTAGATTTGGCGCGTCCACAGCGCGGCGGCGATACCGACGAGCGTGAAGCAGAAGCCGACCCACGCCCAATAGAGGAGCCCGGGCGGCTCCATGACCTTGAGCACGTTGCGATCGACGTCGGCAAAAGACGGCTCGGCGATCTGCTTGGGTACGGCAGCCACTTACGCTTTTCCTTTCTCGCGATAGATATCGCGCAGGTAGACGATTGCGGGTTGAGTATTGAGCTCTTCGAGGGAGCGGTAGTCGCGAACTTTGTTGAGCTCGCGCCGCTGCATCATCGCACTCGAGGAATCCTTGATATCGCCAAAAGTGATCGCCTTGGCGGGACAGGCTTGCGCGCAGGCCGGCGTGATTTCGCCGTCGCGCACCGGTCGCGACTCCTGCATCGCATCGAGCTCGCCGTACTGGATTCGCTGCACGCAGAAGGTGCACTTTTCCATCACGCCCGCGCTGCGCACGGTCACATCGGGGTTGAGCTGCAGATTCATCGGCGCCGGAAAGTCGTATTGGAAATAGTTGAAGCGCCGGACCTTGTACGGACAGTTGTTCTCGCAGTAACGAGTTCCGACGCAGCGGTTATAGACCTGGCCGTTGAGGCCTTCCTGAGTATGGTAGGCCGCGAACACGGGACACACCGGCTCGCACGGTGCGTGATCGCACTGCTGACAGAGCATCGGCGCGAGATAAAGCTGCGGCGCGTGGTCCTTCTCGTGCTCCTCGGGGTAGTAGCGCTCGATTCGGATCCACGACATGATCCGCCCCTCGTCAACCCGCTCCTTGCCAACCACTGGAACGTTGTTCTCGGCGTAGCAGGCGGCGACGCAGGCACTGCATCCGGTGCACGAGTTGACATCGATCGTCATGCCCCACTTGTGCTTGGGGTAATCCCAGGCCGGATAAAATTCGTATGGGCCTTTGACTTCTTCTTCGTTGCTCTCGGGAACTTCGCCGCGCGCGAGCTGCTCAACGCTGATCGCTTCGATAATCGAGCGTCCCAGCATCTCGCTCTTGCCGAGCGGCGTGACGAGCTTGCGCGAATCTCCCGTCGCGCGGGCATTCACGGCGCCGGTCGTGCGTGTCGCCGCCAGGATCACCCACGGATTTCCGCCGACGTTGGTCGCGTAGCGGCCGTATGCCGTATGGCCTTGGCCGAACGGCACCGCGACAACCCCCGGCGCGACGGTATCGCGCACCAAGGCGGGCGCGAGCATCACGCCCTGATCGGTCTTCAGCTCTACGATCGCATCCTGCACGATTCCGAGTTTGGAAGCGGTGTCGGGATGAATCTCAGCCCAGTTGTCCCAGACGATCTGCGTGACGGGCTCGGGAATCTCCTGCAGCCACGGCTTATCCGCTCCGCGTCCGTCGTAGAGGAAGATATGCGGATAAGCGTAGAGCGAAAGCTCGCGCGGCTGCCTCGGCGCGGGCGCCTGCACGTTGGCGAGGTTGAGTTTTACAGTCGAGACCTGCTGGTCCTGGTAGAGGCCGCCTTCGCGGCGCGCTTTCACCCAGAAATCGTCGAACGAACCGCCCGCCTTCGCGCCGAGCGCCTGCCACGCCGCCTTGACCGCGTCGGCAGTCGTCGCCCAGGTCGGATTCTTCGTGGTGCCGAGCAGCACGTCGCCGAGCGCTTTGCTCTGGAAGACGGGCTGCATGACGGGCTGGCCGAGGCCATTAACACCTGCGCGCGCATTCGTATCGCGCCAGGTCTCGAGCGGGTGATGCGCGGGGAGCAGCAGATTCGCCATCCCGGCGGTCTCATCAGGCACACCGCCCGCCCACACCACTGTTGGGACTTTCTGCAGCGCCTCGGCAACGCGGTAATCCGACGGCATCGAGTAGACGGGATTCGCACCCGCAACCACGAGCACGTCGACTTTGCCGTCGCGCATCGCATCGACCAGCGCCTTTACCTCGTCCGTGGAACTGACGGACGCATCGGGGGCGCCGTCGAGGTACATGATCGTCTTGCCGAAGTTGCCGGTGACGGAATTCAGGATGAGCGCCGCGTAATGAGCTGCGGGATCATCAGTGCCGGCGATCGCAAGCGCGCCATCGGCCTTGCCGAAGGCCTCGCCAATGCGATTGATCGTATCGACTGGCACGCCGGTGCGCTGGCTGACCGTTGCGGGATCGTAATTGGCGACGAGAGTGCCGAGCGCGTTGAGATCGACGCCGGAGTTCTGCGAAACCCAGCGCTGCTTGAGCATCACGTTCAGCACGGCGAACGCAATATCAGTCTCGGCGCCGGGAGCCACTCCGACCCATTCATCGCACTTGCCGGCCGTCATGCTGAGACGCGGCCCGACATAGAACGAGCGGCCGATCGTCAGCGCTCCGCGGCGGTCCCTGGGTGCGCGAAACTGCGCGTACTGGCGGTTGAATTCGACGGGCGAGATCCAGGTCTCGAGGAAGTTGGCGCCAAACGACACCAGCACCTCGGCTTGATCGATTCGAAATTGCGGGATGTCTTTGCGGCCGAAGAGCGCCTGCGACGCTTCGCGCATGCCTTCGTTGTTGAGAGGAGCGTAGAAAACGGCGCGGCTCGAATTGTTGGCCGCGGTCCAGGCCTCGACGATCTTGCGGAATGTAGGTCCCTGGGGAAGCCCGAGGAACGCGACGCGATCCTTGCCGGCCTTGGAGGCGGTATCGAGCTTGTCGCCAAGAGTCTTTAGCGCTTCGTCCCATTCGATCTTCGTGAGCGCGCCGGTGCCGTCGCGTTTCTGCGGAAATGCCAACCGATCGGGATTGTAGAGGCCCTGCAGACCCGCCTGGCCGCGCGCGCAAATCGAACCCGAGCTGATGGGATCGGCGGGATTGCCATCGAGATGGGTCGCGCGGCCCTCGCGCACGGTCGCAATCAAACCGCATTGCGCGGGGCATTCGTTACACGTCGTCGCAAAGAAACTCGGGATACCGGCGCTGACGTTCTTGTCGGGAACAACATAGGGGACGAGCTTGCGCGCGGCGGGCTCGCAGCCGGGAATCGCCGCGGCCGCTCCTGCCCCTGCAGCAACCTTCAAAAACGAGCGCCTGGAAAGCCCCTCTGGCATCAAATTCCTCATCTCAGTGATGGCACGCGACGCAGTCGAGTGTCGCCTTCCTTTGCGTATGGCAATCGACGCAGAAGCCCATGTTGATCTGCTTGGCCGGGACCACCCGATCCATCGTTTCCACCGGACCATGGCAGGTCTGGCAGGCGACGCCATTGAAAATATGCGGGCGATGCGGGAAGCGCACGAAATCGGGCAGCGTATAGACGCGATTCCATTGAATTTCGAACGGCGCCCGCCGATCGTCGGTCCAGGCCCGCGTCACCGGCTCGATACCGGCGGCAGGCGTGCCAGCGATATTGTTGCCGTGGCATCCGACGCATCGCGCGACCGAGGGAATCCCCGGCTCGGAGGAGCGCGAGGCCAAATTGTGACAGTACTGGCAGGGGATTTTGTTCACCCCGGCATGCAGGCGGTGGCTGAACGGTATCGGCTGCTCGACGTCGGCCCGCGGCTCCCATGGCCTTTGCGAGAATGCGAGCGCGCCGAGACCCGTGATCAGCATCAACAAGGCAAGCGGGAGCACTATGCGGTTCATCGTCACGGCGGACCGACTTTCCGAACTACTGCCGCACCGCGCGGTTCACACTGGAACCGAGGGGCGGGAAAATCACTATCGTTGACGAACCCAACTGCGAGGCAAAAAGAGCGTCTGGTGGAGGTGCTTCCTTGATGATGTTCACAACTGAAAACTCAATCGCGGTCTCGGTGTTACTTGCGACCGTCAAAAATTTCTAACAATACGGCCATCGCTAATCAAGTAAACGTTATGGCACCCGGTATTCCATACCTGTCTGCGCGCGGCAGATCCGCGGCACACGACGCTACAAGGAGCCCTACTGGACTGGATTTTCCGCAAACGACAGGTCCGCATCGGGACCAAAGACGCACGACAGAAAAGACCGTCCGTGGCAGAGCTTAATATTCGGATCGAGCGGCTGAGGCAAATCCCCGGCCCGCCATCCAATGCACATGCGAAGCGCGCAACTGTGGATTTATGCACGCGCACAAGGGCGGGCGAAATGCGCCGGAGTTTCGACGGGCGCCGAAGTGTGTTAGTTAAATCCTGACTCTGTTTGGTTGAGGCTGCTTCGACAGGTGCAAATCAAAACCGCTTCCCGGCTTTCACTCTTACCGCCCTACCTTTTCGCCGAACTCGATCGGTTGAAAAGAGAAGTCGCACAAAAGGGCATTGATGTGATTAGCCTCGGAATCGGCGATCCCGACCTGCCAACCCCGTCCCATATCGTCGAAAGCCTCAAGCGCGCCGCGGATAAAACCGCCAATCATCGCTATCCCGACTACGAAGGTCTGCCCGAGTTCCGCGCTGCCGCGGCCAACTGGTTCAACCGGCGCTTCGGGCACCGCTTCGACCCAAATACCGAAGTTTGCGCCCTCATCGGCTCGAAGGAAGGTATCGCCAACTTCTCAACCGCCGTCGTCGATCCGGGCGATATCGTGCTCATCCCCGATCCCGGCTACCCGGTGTACTACTCGGGATGCGTCTTCAATGGCGGCGAACCCTACTTCCTGACATTGCGCAAGGAAAACGGCTTCAAGCCCGACCTCGAGGCGATTCCCTCCGAGGTCGCCAAGCGCGCCAAGCTGCTGTGGCTCAATTATCCCAACAATCCCACCGGCGCGACCGCCGATCGCTCGTTCTTCGAGCAGGCGGTCAAGTTCTGCCTCGCTAACAACGTCATCCTCGCCCATGACAGCGCTTATTCCGAGATTGCCTACGACGGCTATCGCGCGCCGAGCATCTTCGACGTCGAGGGCTCCCGCGATTGCGCGATCGAATTCCAGTCGCTGTCGAAGACCTTCTCGATGACCGGATGGCGGGTAGGATTCGCGATCGGCAACGCGCAGCTCATCGCGGCGCTCGGCAAAGTCAAAACCAACATGGATTCGGGCGTCTTCCAGGCCGTGCAGGAAGCCGCCATGACCGCGCTCGAAGGGGGCGACGGCGACAAGCTCGCCCAGTATTGCGCGATCTACAAGGAACGGCGCGACCAGGTGGTCGGTGCGCTGCGCGCGCTCGGCCTCGAATGCGATCCGCCGCGCGCGACCTTCTACATCTGGGCCCGCGTCCCGCATGGCTACACTTCCAAGTCGTTAGCAGAAAGAGTGCTCAAGGAAGCCGGGGTAGTGATCACGCCCGGCTCCGGTTTCGGTAAGGGTGGTGAGGGGTACGTCCGCTTGTCTCTGACTGTGTCGAGCGAACGTTTAAAAGAGGCTGTGGACCGAATAAAAGCGCTTCGACTGTAACGGCGAGGATGCCCAATAGGGCTTTCATCGGAATAGGCACCAACTTAGGCGATCGAGCCGCCAATTATCGTGAGGCGATTCA
>Ga0335073_10002353_pt1 | contig 25835 bp, 21 predicted proteins | sample Lox_Sample_22_FD_207093 | JGI IMG/M metagenome (GOLD analysis project Ga0335073, IMG submission 207093) | Soil microbial communities from Loxahatchee National Wildlife Refuge, Florida, United States - Lox_Sample_2.2 | ecosystem: Environmental > Terrestrial > Soil > Wetlands | place: USA... | reverse complement strand
CGCACTCGTCCAGGCTCTTTCCCAGCTCGATTCGAGCCGCTCACCCCGATCGATGAACCAAGGGCGCGGTATGAAGCGTTGCAGAAGGTCAGTAAGCAACATGGTTTCGAGCGTTGGTCCGAGAAAGTCCGATTGATTGAATCTCGAATTGATGCCCTCGAGATCCGCGACCTGAATCGATCCTTCCCGCTCTCCTTTCACCATAGACGCGAACAGAGCGAGGCCCAGGCTGCCGCCAGAGACACCGCTTCCGAGGAGAAGGTGCTTCGAGAACTCACCCTGTGTTCGACGCTCGAGCTCGACCAGTACCATCGCCGTGAACGCTGAGGCGCGGATGCCACCGCCTTCGGCCGACACCACGTAGAGCTGCTTTGCAGGGTACTTCTGCGCCCAAGTCTGCACGTACTGGGTAAGCGATCCGTGGATCGGCGTCGATATGAGATCCACCGCATGAGGTGTGCTGTCCGAGTGCATGCCCTCATAGAGCCGAACGCGGTGATTATCATTCCAGCCAAGAAGCTGCCACAACACCGCGATGCCGAAGAGAGCGCTCAGTAGGGGGAACTGCCAGCGAGCAGCCTGGATGGTAAGGTAGGTTCCCGTGACCGTGAACAATGTCGCGCATAGCAGCACCACTGCGAGAGGCCCCAGCTTGGCGATGTGCCCCGGCCACGCCGTCGCAAGCACGAGAGCTGCGATGTTTGCCATGAAGATGCAGCGATAGACGATCAGCGCAGAGTGCGGTAGCTGGGACCACCGATCGACCCGCGGGTCACCTGACGGGTCGGTTGGGAGGTGCAGTCGCTTGAACACACGGCGGCGCGTCATGAAGATCACAAGCAGGAAGATCGCCTGTGCGACGAAATACCAAGGCATCCAATTGTCAAGGTCCGCGGTGTGATCTTTGAGCGCCGGGTCACGCAACGCAGTCCACGCCCCGACGGCCATGAGAAGAGGAATGAGCGCCCCGAGAAAACGCGGGAACGCTCGCCGCAACCCCGCTGCACGCGGGTCCGATAGCGTAGGCACGGTCGGGATGTTGAAGCGGTACACGGTGCGGGCCGTGAACCAGACAGCGAAGCCAAGTATGCCCGCGAAGAGCCACGCGGCAATCTTTGTCGGGGCGCTGAAATCCGTCATGAGCAGCAAGAAGAGCTCATGGATCTGATCGACCCAGAAGGTTAGGACCACAGCCAGCACGATAATGAGCAGAGGGATACGAATGGCCTTGGCATGGTCGATGATGAGGCCGACGGTCAGCGAGCCGAAATCGGCGCGCAATTTGCGCCAGAATTTGGCGATGTGACCTGAGGAAGGCGCTGTCGTGCTCATTGCATCCTCCCTGAGTCCTTTTCCTAGTTCCTTGCCATCGACTTAGCGCTGCTTATTGGGTTCTATAGACCCATTTCGGGTGGCAACTTTCGACCTCTACGCGCTATCCAATCTGATCCGGCCGTGAAGCAGCAAGAGGGATGATGGGAATAACATCGTGTACTGTCTCCGGAAAATCAATCAGAATGCGTCCCACCAATTGCGAGAGAGAAATATTCTCCATAAAGAAGGCTCTCGCGCCGAGAGTGTTTTCATAGATACGCGCGGGTGAACTCTTCGGGCTTCGACTTGAGTTGCAGCTGCATTGCTTCATGATCAGTCGCAGATGCCTCGCGACGGGCGCACTCGGTATCCTTCCTAAGCCACCGCATCATCCGGGCTGACGCTAGCCCGATTGTGCATACGCGTCAACGTTTATTGGATTATGGAGTCACTTTGGCACAAGCTTGCCAAGGTCGAAGGTAACCGCCGCGCCACGGCCCGCGACATTCATGGCCAGCGGGGTGGGTCGCTGAAGCAGGGATCGAATTGCCCGTCCTTCGGGACGATTTTGGCTGTTGAGTAACTGAGGTGCGCTGCCCGAGTCTTGATCGCACGGGACATGCGTGTCCGGCCGGGCGCGGCCGCTTGAATCAAGCGACACCTGTCTCGATACTTCCCGTGCTTGTCAAAATAGGGAGTGAGAGTGGAAGCGCGAAGAGGAGAAAGAGCTATGGATCCGAAATTGCAGGCGCTCATTGATCGCGCCGAGATTCTTGACGTTCTGCACCAGTATGTACACGCCTGTGACCGCGGTGACGAGTCGCGCCTCATCGATACGTATCATCCGGACGCCCACGACAATCACGGTGGCTATCAGGGTGCTGGCCATGCGTTTGCGAAGGTCGTTTGCGAAGGCAACCGGGAGCGGGAAACCATGTCGCACCTCTTGGGCCAGTCGACGATTCATCTGAATGGCGACAAAGCCGGCGCCGAGACCTATTTCAACGCCACAGTCGCCCGCAACGAAGGCGGTGTCCGCTATCTGGACATGATGGGCGGGCGCTACATCGACAAGCTGGAACGGCGTGAAGATGGCAAGTGGCGGGTCCAGGACCGCGTCTGCACCTGCGAATGGTCGTTCACGATGAAGGTCGAGCACGAATGGCACAAGGGCGGAAAGTTCGTCCGCGGTACCTTCGACAAGACGGACCCGTCATATCCCGTGCTCGGATTGCGTTGATGGAAAGCGTCGGCGGGCAAGTCGCGGCATTGCTGTCGGCACCGAAGGTGCGCGCAATGGAGCTCTATTCGACCCTGAGCTCTATTCGACCCTGAGCTCTATTCGACCCTGAGATCCTGGCCGATATAGGGTCGGATCAGCGGGTTCGAGATCTTCGAGGTAGCTTCCGCGTCGGCGGGATCTCGCCACCATTGCCAGAGCAGGCGGATGTCAAACGGGCAGTTCACAGCCGAGCGGCCGAAAGCGTTCTTGTAATAGTTGGTAACGCGGTGGTCGGCATATATCTTGTTTGCCTCGAGCCGGTCGAGTTCCTCGTTGAAGCGGTCGTAGGCCGATGCTTCGACATCGACCGAGTGGCGATTCTGCCGAATCAGCGTCGCGATGCATCTCAGCGCAAAGCGGGTCGATAGTTCCTCCATTTCGACGACGCCGAGTCCGTTCAAGAAGGGATTCATGTTCGGACCGTAAATCATGAAGAAATTGGGGAATCCCGGGATCATCGTGCCGAGATAAGCGCGCGCGCCGTCTTTCTCCCAGAGTTCCCCGATCGACTTGCCGCCGCGACCGCGCAGATCGATCGGCCACAAGAATTCATTCGCCTTGAAGCCGGTCGCATACACGATGATGTCGAAAGAACGCTCCGTGCCCTCTACCGTGGCGATGCCGTTCGGCGTGATCGTTTCAATGGGGTCGGTGACCAACTCGACATTGTCCTGCATCAGTGCGGTGTAAACGTTGTTGTCACTATCGATCAGGATGGGCCGCGACGAAAAGGGCGGGGCCTCCGGTGTCATCTTCTCGACGAGGTCGGGGCGCCCCGGCATCATGCGAGTCATCGTCGCGATGGCCGCCTCGCGCGTCAGCCGGTTGACCTCACTGCGCGCATGCGGATGCTTGTAGTTGTGATCGATCTCGATCAGCCGCAGGAGCACCGCCGGACTGATGACCCAGCTCACCTGCAGCCGCGAGAAATTGGCCATGAAGGGCAGATTGCGGTCGAGCCACATCACTTCAGGCGAGAAAGGCTTGAGATAGCCCGGCATCTCGAAGCACCAACTCGGTGTGCGCTGGAAGAGGGTCAACCGGCCGGACTTCCCCACAAGTTTGAGCAGTTCCGGCACCGTTTGGTAGCTGGTGGCACCGCTGCCGATCACGGCGACGCGCTTGCCTGCGAGATCCAGCTTGTCCGGCCAGCGGGCGGTATGGATGATTTGGCCTTTGTAGCGCTCGGCACCCGCGATCTTCGGCAGGTTGGGGCGGTTAAGAAAGCCGACGCAGCTGATCACGGCATTGGCGCGCCAGCTTCTCTGCCCATCGGGCCCCTCCGCCGTGATGTCATAGAGGTGGGCATCTTCGTCCCAGACGACTGACTTCACCTCGGTGCCGAAGGCGATGTGCGGGCGCAATTCGAACTTGTCGGCCACCCAGTCGAAATAGGACTGATTGACCGCTTGGGCGCAATAGGACCCCGGACAGGGAAATTCCGTGGCGAAGGTGTGGAAATAGTTGCGGCTCGCGCTGTCGACGCGTGCGCCGGGATAACGGTTCTCGTGCCAGGTGCCGCCCACACCGCCATTCTTCTCGATCACGACGAAGGGAATGCCGGCCTTCTTGAGTTGCATGGCGGAATTGAGGCCGCCCATACCGGCGCCGATGACCAGGACCAGAAAGCCTTGCTTCTGTGCCTCGCTCGGCTCGGGATAGGCGGAGTCCCACCGGAAACTGCGCGCCATCGGATCGAGGCCCATCTGCTCGATCCACATGGGGCGTTCGTCCTCCGGGATCTGCACGCCCAGCGCGAGATCCATGGCGCGATTCAGCCTGTCGGCGGCAACGGGCAGATTGGGTGCTCCGGCATCGCGGTAGGATTTGAGGAAATCGACGGTCTTACGGCGCAGCAACGCGACATGTTCCGGATCGACGATCGTGGGCAAAGGACCGCGAAAATCGGCAGCCGACGTCGATTGCGGAATTGCCGCCGCTTCCTCGTCGCCCTTGATCAGATAGAGCAGCCCGCGCAGAAGGATCGCATCGGCGTGCGCGGCTGCAGCCTCGATTTCGCCGTCTGAGGCATTCAGCAGTTTCTTGCCGATCATCGTGTGTCCTGTGATTTGGGTGACGAACCTCGAATACCCGATCGATCTCATGCCGTGACAGTGCCGGCTTCAGCCCGGCACTGGACAGCACGGATGCTTCCGAGGGTTTAATATCACTACGCAGGGCTTTGAGTCTTTACCGTAGGGGACTTCACTCAGGATCCATTCCCGTCGAGGTAGGGATGCCGTCATGCAAGGAACTCTGAGCGTCGTGACCTGGAAGAGTGTCATTGCGTCGTTGGCCTGGATCTGCGCCATGGGTGCCGCATTGTTTGCCCCTCCTGGGACGATCGAATGGCGCGGCGGATGGATGTTGCTGGGGGAGATGGTCGTGCTCAGCGCGCTCACGGTCGCGTGGTTGGCGAAGCACGATCCGGATCTGTTGCGGGAGCGGCTCGGAAACCCGATCCAGAAAGGCCAGAGCCGCGCGGACAAGCTATTCATGTCGATGATGATCGTGACCTGGTACGGCTGGCTCGTGTTGATGGCGCTCGACGTCAAGCGCTGGCATTTCTCTCATGCCCCGGATTGGGTGATGTACGTGGGCGCCGTGCTGATCCCGCTGGGGTTCCTCGCGGTGCTCAGGACCTTTCGAGAGAACACCTTCGCGGCGCCGGTGATCAAGATCCAGCAGGAGCGCGGCCAGAAGGTGATCGACACCGGACCTTATGCCCTCGTGCGCCATCCGATGTATGCCGCGGCCTTCCTTTATCTCCTCGGCACACCGCTGGTGCTCGGATCGTGGATCGGGCTCATGGCGTTGCCCTTGGTCGTGGGCCTGCTCATCGTGCGCATCTTCATCGAGGAAGCGGCGCTTCGTAGCGGGTTGCCGGGTTACGGCGAATACATGTCGCGCGTGCGATTCCGTCTGGTGCCCGGCGTATGGTGACCCGATCACGGGCGGCCGGCGAGTTGCAGGATGGCAGCGGCGTTCGATCAGGCATCCGCTTGTAGCAGGTGAATGGCGAACACCTTGTGCGGATCCTGCCAGAAACCGGCGGAGCTCCAGCCCGCTTGTGCCGCGATCGACAGGAACCGGTCCCGGCCATACTTGTAGCTCATTCCGGTCCGGATCGTCTCGCCCTCGGCAAAGGAGATGGACTGCCCGCCGATCCGCGCGCTCTGGGCACACCGGCTCACCAGGTAGATCTCCACCCGTTCCTCGCGCGGATTCCAGATCGCCTTGTGTCCGAAGTTGCGCTGATCCAGAGTGCCGGCGGTCAAGCGGTTCACATGCGAGAGTATGTTGAGCGTGAACGCCTTGCTGATGCCGGCGGAATCGTTATAGGCCGGCAACACGCGCTGCGGATCTCTGCATTGGTCGGTGCCGATGACGAAGCCCGCCCGGCCCGCGCCGAGGAAAGCCGCCCGCACGTTTTCCAAGAACTGGACCACGGTGGCCGGCGAATATTGCCCGATGGTGCTTCCCGGCAGGAAACCGACCGCTTGAGAGTGACCGATCACGTCCCGTATTGAAAAGGGCCGCATGAAGTCTGCCAAGAGGGTTTCTACTTTGATGCGAGGATGGCTCACCTGCATGCGCGCGCGGATCGGACCGAGCACGCTCGGGGAAATGTCGATGGCGAGATAGATCGCAAAGCGACCTTCGACGACATCGAGCAACGAGACCGCCTTGCTCTCGTCGCTCGCGCCAAACTCCACCAATGCTCGCGCACGACCGGCGTCGGCCGGTACCGCAGCGACGATGTCGGTCGCGCAATCACCGAGGAGCTTTCTCTCGGTCCTGGTCAAGTAGTATTCGGGTAGCTCGGTGATACGCCGAAATAGCTCGGAGCCCGTCGCGTCATAGAGGAGCTTCGAGGGCAGTGTCTTGTTCTCATGCCCGAGACCGCCAAGAATTTCGCTCAGCAGGCTGTTGTCGGTCTCGCGATCCGCAGGCGCGGACTCGGGATGCTCATTCATGGCCATCCGCTTCGTCGCGTGACTACCTGATACGCACGATCTCGCCGCTGCGCAGCAGGTCGCGCTGTATCGCGAGTATCAGTTCCTTCAGCGCCCTTTCGGCGGGCATGCTCACGCCTGCGAAGGTGTCGGTCGTGGGATCCGTCGAAGCCGGGATGAGAATTGCCGCCTTGCCTCTGCCGTAGGCCGCAAAGAACGCAACTTCGCCCGGCACCGACACCATGTAGAAGTCCTCGCGGGGAAGGTGGTGGCGCGCGGCGTAGGTTGCTCGTACATCGACGAGTCGCCGGGTGATCTCGATGTTGGCGTAGCCTCCGCGCCGCCAGCGGCCCTCCATGAAAAGCATCAGGAACGCATCGACGACCTGGCCCTGCGACTCGACGGGAAAGAGGATTGCAGAGGTAGTGCCGCCCAGGAGTCGAGTGGGATCGTCGCTTGCGCGCAGGAGTTGCTGGAAGCCGAGGCCCACGATCGGAAAAGGAACACCGAGTGAGCGCGGCGCGGCGCCGGCGACCTGCAGATCGAGTTGCCGACTCTGCGGTAGCGCTGTATCCAGCGCCTTGGCAAAGCTCAGCCGAGGGAGCGCTCTTAACCGGGGCGGCGGGCGCTTTTGGAAGGGCGGAGGGGCCGGTGCTGGTTGACCCCCGTCAATCGTGAGAACGGGGGCATCCGGAACGGGGGAGACCATCGCGAGGTCCCACTGGTCCTGGGCATGCGCAGCCGTGACACCCATGTCGCTCATGGGATTCCGGTAGAGCGTGAAATCGATCGTTCGACTGTGATTCTGGCTGACCGGCACGCCGCCGGCCGGGCCACAGGCCGGTACTTGGGATGGCGGTGGATCCGGTACAGGCCAAGGGTCCCAGATCTGTAGCTGCTGCGTGCCGCTCTCGTCCGAGTAACCGATCACGACCATTTCGTGCAAACCCACCGGGGAGCCCGGGCTGGTGCCGTCGGCGGGATAATCCCACATGAAAAGGACAGGACGGCCTGCATCGATTTCTTGCGTCATGGTGTCCCAGTCAAGACCCATGGGGTCGGGGAAGTCGGTGCCCCACTTGAAGGTGAGTCCATGCAGAGGCGACACGCCCCAGTTGTCACAGTTCCCGATCTGAGGCTCGCAGATCGATAGATACCAATTGAGCGTGGCGGTGCCCGCGTTGACCCACTTCTGATAGGCGGCTTCCAGTGCCTGGCTCGTGGGGAAAAGCGCCGGGGTGGCCGGCGGCGTGCTCGTGGGTGTCGGACAAGTAGGGTAGAAATGGTTGACGGCGAGCACGTCGGCAGCGGCCCAGCACAGCTTGCTCGCGTACTGCGGCTCGGCATCCGTCGACAGCAACGTCTTGCTGGCCGCGCGCGCCATCAGGGGCGCGATCATGATGAGTAACGCGGCGCAGCACGCGACCGACGCGAGAGACCGAATTTTCATGCGTCTTTTTATGGTGGATCGGCCAGTAGTAGTTTGAACCGACTGCGCGTACAGTCAAACAAAAACGGTCACCACGAAAAAGCGGTCAACAATAACAGGGAGTAAGCGATGGCCACTCAAAAACGCTTGATCCGGCGAGCGCAGATTCATGAACCTCCCGCTCCACGAGTCGCGACAGGAGCTGCGCACATGATCATTCCGCGGCGCGAATTGTTGACCGGCGCCGCGTTGGTTCTCGCGGGAAGCCTCAGCGGTTGCGCAACGGCCAACCCGCAAGCGTTTCGTACTCAGTTCATGGCGGATTTCACCAAAAAATTCATTGGCGATCCGACCAAGATCAAGCCGCCGGGTTCGCCGGACCCTTGGCCCGACCCGGCAAGCAGTGGCGACCCACCGAGGGTTTGGCCGAAGCAGGGACAAACCCAGCAGCAAATCTCTGAGGACTATGCGACTTTCGTGACCGTGCTGATGACGGCCGGCTATGTCATGGCGCCGCTTCCCACCTTTCCGCCCGGTTCGCTGGGCGAGCAGATCACGAGCTTCCTCCAAACGCAGAATTGGCCCGCCGCGGCCCCGGTCTTCCCGGTCCCGCCGCCGTACCCGGAACCCCTGCCCACCGTGCACCTGTTGGAGATCGCTGTGATCCTTGACCGCCTGTTGCAGGCCATCAACAGCTTCAACTCGGGGCAGGGTGCAGGGGGCGGCGGCAGCAACTGGCCTCCGCACTGAGGGTCTGCCAAATCTCTCAAGATCTCGGCGGCGGTGTTGCCGCCGCTTCGGGCGCAAGCGTTCTGATGTCCGCTTCGTTCTCGGTGCGCAGGCGTTCCAGCAGGGCGCGGAAGTCGGCCCGGGAGCGCAGAGTGGAAAAATACGGTTCGCGCTCGGCAAGCCACACCTCTCGCCAGCCTTGGTCCGCGGCACGTTGCAGGGCGCGCATCGCTCCGTCTCCATCACCTCGTAGCGCAGCGACCTGAGCCTGCAGCACGTACACACCGTGGCGGCGCATGCCGGCCGCGCTCAACCGGTCGAGGAGCGCCGAAAGCGCGGTGAGGTGCTGCTCCGCTCCGGCCGCATCGCCGGTTGCCTGGTGCGCCGCCGCCGCAATGACGAGGTACGCGTTGCCCGTGCGCGCGAGCCACGGACTCGCGAGGTCATCCGGCCTGAGGGCGGGTGAAGCAAGCGCCCGGTCAGCAAAGGCTCGTGCGGCCTGTGGCTCACCCGCGAGCAGCTCGGCGCTCGCAAGCTCGAATAGCAGCCTGGGATCGCTCGTGTCTGCGAGGCGCTGCGACGCTATCCGCTGGTGCAGCGCCTCGAGCCCGCCGGCGTCGTACGCGGTGACGAGGCCTACCCAGCTGAGCCACGCGTTGGGATTCGCATTCCCGGTCGCCACGATGCCGGTGTCGTAGCTTTCGCGGGCCCGCTGCGCAAGACCCAGGCTCAGCAGCTCTTGACCGCGCTGCGAATAGACTTCCTGAGTGTCGTGCGCGCGCGCGAGGGCGGCGCTATTCCAGCGCAACGCCTCGACGAGCTGCCCGCGCGCCTCTTCGAGGTCGCTCGACACGCTGTAGGGCCAAACGGCCTGCGGGTTCAGGCTGCGCGAGCGCTCGCAGGCCGCGGCTGCGCCATCATATTGGCCGAGGTCTGCGAGTGCGGTGCATCGTTGAGCCGGCAGGTTGTAATCGAGCGGATCGAGTTCGACCGCGTGACTGTAGTAGCTCAGCGCATCGCGCGGTCGACCGTTGACGAGATAGTAGAAGCCAAGCTCGGAAGCTGCCTCGCGCGAGTTGGAATTGAGCGTTTCGGCGTGATGCAGATCACGGAGTGCCGCATCATGCTGCAAGAGCTCGGTCTCGAGCGCGCCGCGCACCACATACAGGTCGGCGAGGCGCGGGGCGCGCTGCGCGGCCTGTTCCAGAAGCGGTGCGGCGTCGCGTGCGATATCCGCAATGGGGCGATCGTTGAAATAGTGTTGATTGAGGTACGCGTACGCGAGCCCGACCTGCGCGAGCGCGAAATCTGGATCGAGACGGATGGCCTCCCGGTACAGCTCGATGGCGCGCTCGTTGTCCTGCTTCGTGCGCTGCTGCTGATGATGACGGGCGATGAGATAAGTCGCGTAGGCCTGTGCGCTCGAGCTGCGCCGCTCGCTCAGGTTCGCTACCGTCACCTCGGTCAGTCTCAGCTCGAGGCTACTGGCGACCGCCCGTGCGACCTCCTCCTGAACCTGGATGACATTGGTCGCCGCGGCATCGTAGGAACCCGACCAGACGTCGTAGCCGTCGTGGGTGGAGATGAGCTGCACGCTCACGCGCACGACATCGCCGGCGCGCCGCAGCGAGCCTTCAAGCACGTGCGTCGTGCCGAGCCGGCGCCCGATCTCGCGAACGTCAGTCTGACGGTCGCGAAAGGCGAAGGCCGAGCTGCGCGCAACGACTCTCAGCATCGGGATCTGCGCCAGCCAGTTGGAAAGCTCCTCCGTGACCCCGTCACAGAAGGGCTGCTCGCTCTTGCCGGCTGTCAGATCGAGGAACGGCAGCACGGCGATCGAGGGGGAGGCAACGGGATCGACTCGGCCGCGCCACCAGAAGACAGCACCGACCGTCAACAGCACTGCGGCCCCCATGGAGAGCGCCCAGCGGCGAACGGGCTCGCGACCGCGCGGTCTCCCGCCGCCGACCAGGCATGCCAGGAGTTCCTCCACCGAGGCGGTGCGCGCCTTACGCTCGAAGGTCAGCGCTTTTGCTAGCCCTGCATTCTGTTCCCGCGACAGTCCCTGCAGCGCACGCACTTGGGTACCCGCTGCCCGAGCCTCGAGTGCGTTCAGGTATCCGTAGGGGCGATCCCCGCACAGCATTTCATAGATCACGCACGCGAAGGAGTAGATGTCGTCGCGTCGGTCCGCTTCCTTCCCCTCGAGCATCTCGCAGCTGGCGTACGCCGGGGTGAGCGCACGCGACTCGGAGCGCGCGTGCAGCAGGGGACCGCGCGATACCCGCGCAATACCAAAGTCGAGCAGTTTGGTCCGGCCCGAGGTCGTCACGAATACATTCGCAGGCTTCAGGTCGCTATGGATCACGTTGTGGTCGTGCGCATTGCCCAAGGCCGCGCCCACATCCTCGATGATCGGCAACGCATGACTGAACGGCATGCCGCGCCCGAACTCCTCATTCAGCAGCGCATCCAGCGACTTGCCTTCCAGGTACTCCATCAGCAGGTACAGCCTCGGGCCGTCCACATTGATCGAATGCACATCGACGATGTTCGGGTGACTGAGCTTGCGGGTCTTGCGCACCTCCTCGCGCAGGAGGTCGAGCGCCTGCGGGTCGTTGGCTCCCTTCAGGACCTTGATGGCGAAGATTTCGCCCGCGATCTGCTCGTCCCGGGCGAGGTATACCACCCCCATCCCGCCCTCACCGATCTCGCGCTCGATGCGGTATCGCCCGCTGAGCAGCTGCCCTGCTGCCAGTCTCGACGATGGCCCGTCCGATCGCTCTCGCCCCAGCGTGTCTTGTCGCTCGGAGGCCTGCGTCGCGTGAGATCTCGGCGGGAAGCTGTCGTCCTCGTGCGGGCTCGAGCCACCCCCTGACAGCCGCGAGCCCTCGATCTCACGGGGGGAGATCTCGGTGGAGGAGGGCGTCCGGGGATTCTGTTCTTTTGCGGTCATCAGCTCTGCAATCCCCGTCCTGACGACATGGGAAAGGCAAATGACATCGAGTCGGATTCGGAACCTACCATGCGGCAGTCGACAATCACAACTTGATCAGAACTCCGTAAAGATCCGCCGGCCGTCGATCTCTAACGTGGCAACCGAGGTCTGAGGGTTCTTGGCGAAGCCGAAGCCCGAAGCCCAAGTGAACCAACCAACTACTCTGACTGAGGAGATCGACATGAACTCGAAGGAAAAGATCGCAACGCGTATGCCCCTCGTTCTCTCGACCGCGATGTTGCTGAGCTGCGTATGGGGGGGCTCCATCGCCCTTGCCGACGAGGAGGTGCGCTCGGAGACGGTGAAGTTTCAGGATCTGAATGTCGATGTGCCGGAAGGCGTGCAGGCGCTCTATACGCGGATCCATGCGGCCGCCAAGCGCGTCTGCTCTCAGACCGATCCGATACTGCGGCTTGCCGCCACCACGTGCGCGCAGAAGGCGGAGGCCAACGCGATCCGCAAACTCAATCTGTCACAGCTCACGGCCTACTACAAGGCCAAAACCGGTGACAAGACTCAGCCGCTCATCGCCGCCCGCTAAGCTGAGCACCGGGGTCCGGCTGGAAAGGATGCCTTCCGGACCCTTGTTGATACACTCCTCCAGAAGTGCTTTGATCGACGTCCATGAGGATGAGGTTCGCCGACTGCATGGTCGACTTACGGGCCCGCCAGCTCGAGCGGAAGGGCACCATCGTCCCGCTCGAGCCCAAAGTTTATGAATTGCTCGAGACGTTGATCAATCGCCGGCCCGCGGTCGTCACCAATAACGAGCTCGATGAGCTCCTTTGGCCGAAGGTTTACGTGGCGCGCACGAGCCTTACCCGCCTCGTGTCCAAATTGCGCGAGTCGCTGGGCGATACGCCGCACGATGCGCGCATTATCCGGACCGTCTACAAGACCGGATATGCATTCTGCGCCGAGGTGACGCATCTGCCGATCGCGACCGTCTCCCCCGCCACGATGGAGCTGGTTTGGAAGAAGCAATCTCTGCCCCTAACCGACGGTGAGCACCTCGCCGGACGGGACGATGTCTGCGCGCTCGCGGTCGACGCCAGCACGGTGTCCCGGCGGCACGCGCGAATCACGGTCGTCTCCGGAACCGTGACGGTCGATGATCTCGATAGCACGAATGGCACCCACGTGAATGGAACCCGTATTTCCGGACCGACCCGGCTTGGTCCCGGAGACGAGCTTGTGCTCGGAAGTGAAGTGCTGAAGATCCGCAAGCGCGGCGCAGCGGCGCTGACCGTCAAGGTCGACGAGGTCGACAAGAACTCAGACAAGCTTGGACGGAAACGCGGTTGACTGGCGTCGGAACACGAGGCAATTTGCATCACGGGAGGATTAGGCAATGGCAATCAAGCGCTCAGCGAAAGGCCGGGGTACCCCGTCACACAAGCCGGCCGCGTCGGCCCCGTTGCGCCATGTCGATATCAAGGCGTGCCGGCAGATGGTGGCGGGCGAGCTTTACGTCGGCTGGCTGTGCAAGAAGTGCGCGCAGGTCATCGCGATGGCAACCCCCGCCCCGGGCGGCAAGGCGTCGGCGGATTTCGATGATCCAATGACCGCGATCCAATGTCCGCATTGCGGCGATGAGGACCTCTATCGATGGAGCGCCAGGAGCGAGCAGCGCTACACGCCGAAGAGTGAAAGCACGGGGAACTGAAGCCGCGGTAGCGTCTGCCGGCGCGCCCGCACGTGACTTCAGGCCCCCCGCGGGGCGAGCGCGCAAACCGCCGCGATGAAGATGAGCGCGAATCCGCCGAGATCCGCCGCGCTCGGCCGGTCGCCGAGCAGCACCACCGATGCCACCACCCCGACCACGGGAACGAGCAGGATGCCGAGCCCCGCGGTGCTTGCCGGAAGCCGCACCGATATCCGAAACCAGAGGAGGTACGCGACCGCGGTGCCGATGAGCGTCGTGTAGATGAGACCGCCTGCCGCCAGCGGGCCGAGCGCGGGAGCGGCGCTCGCGCCGCTCGCGACAAAGCCGATCGCCACCGTGATCGTACCCGCGACGAGTTGCCAGGCCGTGATGGCGATCGGGCTCGCATCGACTCGCGCCCATTTGAGATAGACCGTGCCGAGCGCCCAGCTGATGGCCGATCCCAGTGCGAGCAGCGTGCCGATCGGCACTTTCGACGCCAAAGCCGGCCAAAGGAGCACGAGCAGCCCGCAGGCGCCGATCACGAGCGCACTGCCTCGCCACCGGTCGAGCCGCTCGCCGAGCCAGGGTCGTGCCAGGAGCGTGGCCCAGATCGGCATGGTGTAGGCGCAGATCGCCGTGCGGCTGGTCGTGGTGCTGAGCTGCGCGAAGGCGGAGAGCGTGCCGAAGCCTCCCAGATTGAGAATTCCCGCCACCGCAAGGTGCAGCCGAGGCGGCCCCCTCTTCACGCGCAAGCTGATGCCGCGCCATCGGGCCACGGCGATCAACACCAGCGCCGCCGAGCCGAAGGAGATCGTGCGGAATGTCCAGGGCGACAAATCGCGCAGCGCGAAGCGCACCGACACCCAGTTGAGGCCCCAGATGGCCGCGACCAGCGCGACGCCCGCGCGTGCCGCGACGGCCGCTCGAGCGGCGCTCTCTCCGGACTTGGAAGAATCGCGCTTCATCGACGCACCAGCTCCCTCCCGTGGAGCCCGTATCGCCGGCCAGGCTTCCCCACCCACCTTACGCTAACGGGAAGCAGCAAACATAAATCGATCGTAAGTCGGCTCACATGGTGATCAATGCGCGCCGCTCGGATCTGCGAAGGCGGCCGCAGGCCGCCGGCGCAGCAGCAGATAGAATGCGACACCGTGCGTGATCATGAGCAAAGGCACATAGAGGATGGGAATCGCGTAGCCCGCGCCGAGTTGCCCCGCGAACCCCGCCAGGCCGATCTCGATGCCGTGATAGTAGTCGACCAGGATGTCGATGGTTCCGACGACGTTGAAGGCCGCCACGAGCGGCCAGAAAACTGAGCGGGTCCTGGTGAGAAGCGCCAGCATGGCGAGGAGCCCGGTGGCGAAGTCGCCGTAGGCGGCGAAAGCGGCAAAGCTCCCGGGTAGATCGGAGCCGACCACACCCGGGACGAGAAAGACCAGCCCGAAGAAGCGGAAGCTGTGGAGGGTGGCGATGGCGCGCTGTGCGTCGACCGGCTGCAGTGACTTGAGCCGAGGCCACGCATAGGCGCTCACGAAGAGCAGCCACGGGACATAGCCCAGGAGGAGCTGTAACTGAAAGATCGTTGCGGGCGACATGGGGACTCTCCGGTCACTGATTCGTTGATGCGGGCTCGAATATTCCGGTGAGGATCCCGAGCCGTCCTTGCATGAGATTTTTGCCCAGGTTGGCGGCGAGCTCCCCGAAGTCGGGCCCCATCACCACGCCGAGATTGGGCGCGGGCGGCGGTCCCGAGGCACGCAGCTCGGCCATCCAGGCCTTCGCGGCCTCGGTGTCATCCCGCGAGACCAGCGCGCGGAAGCCGGCGCCCTCGATCGCCGCGCGAGTGGCCGCGGCGGTCAGAAGAAAGCTCGTCGCGGCAGTTCGCGCCCAGGGCAGCGGGTATTGCGGCTCGCCGCTGTTCGCCACGACATCGAAGGTCGCGAACCGCCCGCCCGATTTCAGCACGCGCCGGATCTCGCGGTAGAGCCCTGCGCGATCGGCCACGTTCATCGCCACGTGCTGCAGCATCACCGCATCGAACTGGCCGTCCTCGAACGGCAGCGCGAGCGCGCTGCCGGTCAGGAACGACACCTGTCCGGTCTGGCCGGTGCGCTCGGTCAGATAGCGGGCGGCCTCGACGAAGGGTTCGCTGAGATCGATCCCGGTCACGCGGCAGCCATGGGCCGCCGCCAGAAAGCGCGCCGGGCCGCCTATGCCGGAACCGACATCCAGCACCGACATCGCGGCGCCGATCCCGGCGAGCTTCCCGAGCTCGGTGGTCGCCGCGAGCCCGCGAGTGTGGAACTGGTCGAGCGTGGCGAGCTGCTGCGGCGTGAGCCGCCGATCCTCTTGGCCGAAGACCATGAGCGCCGCCTTCAGCCGCTCGGTGAGTCCGGTTGCGCGATAGTGGTTGCGCACGCCGTCGAGTACGTCCGCCACGGTAGCTCCTTCATGCGAGGGCGGATCACGGATCCGCGTGAGTGCGATACGTGCCGTCACTCTACGATGTCTTCCTGCGAGCGACTATTGGCGATAATGTTGGCGCGTCATGAAGCGCAGCTTCACAGTCCGGAAGGGCGCGCTCGAGGGCGTGGAGGCCTTTCTGAGCGTCGCCCGCCATCGGAGCTTCCGCAAAGCGTCGGCGGAGCTCGGCGTGACGCCGTCGGCGATCAGCCAGGCGGTGCGGGCGCTCGAGGCGCGCGTGGGCGCGGCGCTCTTTGCACGCACGACGCGCAGCGTCGGCCTGACCGAAGCGGGTGGGCGATTTCTCGCGCGCGCCAAGCCGGCTTTCGAGGAGCTCGTAGCCGCCAGCGAGGTGGCCGCCGAGCTCGGGCAGCGGCCGACGGGCCTGTTGCGCCTCACCGTGCCGCGTGCGGTGGTGCCGATCCTGCTCGAGCCGCTGATTGCCTCCTTTTGCGAGGCCTATCCCGAGATCGAGGTGGAGGTCGCCGCAAGCGGCGAGATCGTCGACCTCGCCGCCGGAGGGTTCGACGCCGGGGTCAGGCTCGGCCAGTTCATCGCCGCCGACATGGTCGCCGTGCCGATGACGCCACCGTTTCGGTCGATCATCGTCGGCAGCCCCAGCTATTTCGAGCGCCGAGGCCGGCCCGAGCGCCCGGAGGATCTGCGGGATCACGCCTGCTTGAGAGTGCGGCGCTCGAACGGCGCGCTCGCGCCTTGGTCGCTCAACCACAACGGCCGCGCGGTCGAGATTGCCGTGTCGGGGCCGTTCATCGCGCATGACCTGCCGACCATGCTCGGAGCGGCCGTGGAGGGGGTGGGCATGGCCCAGGTCCCGGCGCCGATCGCCGCCCAAGCTCTGAAGGCCGGGAGGCTTCTCGAGGTGCTCGAGCCATTCGCGCCGATGGCGCCGGGCGTCTTCCTCTGTTATCCGAGCCGCAAACACGTGCTGCCGAAGCTGCGAGTTTTCATCGAGCACATGAAGAGCCGCACGGGCGCGGCGAGAGTTGCGGCTCGGAGCACCGGCCGGCCGACCAGGGTCCGTCCAAAGAGATCCCGAGGTGTCGATGTTTGATGTGCAGAAGTACGGCCCCTGGGCGCTCATCATCGGCGGCTCTGGTTGCGTGAACAGGTGTATCATCACGAATCTTTCGTCGCCGCTCGTCCTCACGTAAGGATTTTTGTCCGTCTGCCGAGAGGGCCATGCCCTCGAGCAAGCGCTTGAACAGGCGGCCGGCCACGGGAACCGTGCGTGATGCGCTGCTGTCGAGTGGTCCCATGAATCCTCCGATGCTCCCCAACCGGCTGTTGCCGTTCGCATTTCATTTCTTCCGCCAGTTCTTCTGGGGCTGTCTGGGGTTGCTCGTGTTTCCCGTGCTCGGCCGCGCGGTGTTTGCCTCGATTGCCTATGCCACGAAGCGCCTGACGGACACCGTTCTGGCAATGCACAACCCGGCGGCCGAAGCCGGTGAGCTCGTCAAGCCGTTCACCCTGTTCGTCGCCCTCGTGGTCGCGCGCTTCGTCATGGACAGCGCCATGTGGTTCAGCTCCTACCACACGCGCTCCCCCATGCTGGTGCGTATCAAGGAGGAGGTGTTCGCGTACTCTCAGCGCCTCTCGAGTGCCTATTTCGAGAACACCCTCTCCGGAAAGATTGCGCATCGGGCCGTGCTGCTGCCCGATCAGGTGCTCGCGCTCTTTGACATGATGGTGTTCGACTTCGTCCCGGGGGCCTGCTTCTTCCTGTTCGTCGCGGCCTACTTCTACGTCGCGAGTGCCTCGTTCTGCGCCGCCGCGGTGGTGGCGATCGTCGTGTACTTCACCGTCAGCCTGCTGGTCGGCCGGGAATGCACGCGGCGCGCCATCGCCAACAACGAGGCGAGGGCGGCCGTGACCGGCCGGGTGGTCGATGTGCTCACCAACATCCGCAACGTTTTTTTCTTCGCCAACCAGACGCTCGAAGACGAGCAGCTGAAGCGCTACACCGGCGAGGAGCGCGATCGGCGGCGCGCCTCCTACCGCGCCGTGGTGCGTCTGCGCTGCGTGCAGTACATCATGGACATCTCGATGTGGATCGTGTTCGTGGGCGGCGCCCTCTATGCCTGGGTGCACCGCCTGATCGGCGCTGGCGACTTCGTGATGATCACCGCGCTCACGAGCTCGCTTTTGCAGACGGCGTACAACCTGGGACAGCGAATTCCGGAGTTCTACGATCAGCTCGGCTCCGCGCGGGAGAGTATCGACACGTTGATCGTGCCTGCCACGGTCCTGGATAGACCCGGCGCGCCGGATCTCGAGGTGACGCGAGGCACCATTCATTTCGAGCACATGGCCTTTGCATACGACGCACCCGCCAAGGACAAGGGCGCTCGCGCCCGCAACGTTGTCAAGGATTTCGAGCTGACCATCCCCGCGGGGCAGCGCGTCGGGCTCGTGGGACCGAGCGGCGCCGGCAAGACCACCCTTATGGGGCTCCTCCTGCGCATGCACGATGTGGCCGAGGGCGCCATTCGCATCGATGGTCGGGACATTCGCGATGTCACCCAGGAGAGCTTGCGACATGCGATAGCGCTCATCCCGCAAGACACGACGCTGTTTCATCGCAGCCTTCTCGAGAACATCCGCTACGGCAGACCCGGCGCCACCGATCAGGAGGTCGAGCTGGCCGCTCGGCGGGCTCATGCCCATGAGTTCATCGTCGAGCTCGATCACGGCTACGACACGCTGGTCGGCGAGCGCGGCATCAAGCTGTCCGGGGGGCAGCGCCAGCGCATCGCCATCGCCCGCGCGATTCTCAAGGATGCGCCGATCCTGCTGCTCGATGAGGCCACCAGCGCGCTCGACAGTCACAGCGAGCAGATCATCCAGGCCGCCATGCGCGAAGCGATGGCCGGCAAGACCGTGATTGCCATCGCGCATCGGCTGAGCACCGTCATGGACATGGATCGACTCATCGTGCTGGACCGCGGCTCCATCGTCGCCGACGGCTCACACCGCGAGCTTCTGCAGCGCGGCGGCCTTTACGCCGATCTCTGGAGCCGGCAGTCGGGTGGCTTCAATCCCGTTGCACGGCCCGCTGAGCTCGAGGAAACAGCGGAGCTCGGCGATCTCGACGAGCAGCCGATGGGAGTGATCGAGCGGCCGGCGCCGACGGAAGAGAGCGAGAAGGCTTGACCGCGCCGCGGCCGTCGCAAGCGAGGCTCCGCGATAGATCAGGCGCTCGAGCAGCCCGGGCTTGACGACGCCGGCGTCCCCGCCGACAGCACCAGCACGTAGAGGGTGAAGACAGCACAGGCCATCCATTCCCAGAATGCGAAGCTGAGGTAGACGGGGACGCCACGGGCGCGCCACGTGAGACCGACCCAAGGCAGTGCCGGCAGAGCGTGTGACACGTAGGCCTGTGTCAGCGCCGCCAGTACGATCGGCACCAGCGCGAAGCTCGAGAGGATCGCGGCGCGGAACCGCCGGCAGGTGGTGGAGGCATCGGCCGGGGAGCCGCGCGCGGCCGCTTCGAAGGTCGTGAGTGCCAACCCCGCGCAGACGCCGATGAAGCCCACCAGCGCCAGCAGGTCGTGGCCTCGCGGAACTCCGAACAGCACCGCGCAACAGGTCATGCTGAGATAACCCGTTCCCATGACCATCATGCCGGCGAATCTCGTGGCGGAGCTCGGCGGTCCGGCCGCGCGGATCCGCAGGGCGGTCCAGTACATCCCGGAAATTCCGCACAAGGCGAGACCGGCGCGCGCCCAGAGATAGCCGCGAGGATTGCGATCCGCATAGACCAGACTCGATACGGTCATGTAGCGCCAGTCGTATTCGGAGGGGTAGCGCTGCCTTGCGAACGACATCCCAATCCAGAAGGCCAGCAGTCCAAGCGGAGTCGTGGTATACAGCGCTCGGCATGCAAGTGATCGAAGCGCCATCACTGGCTTTCCCTCGCCTTACGCGCCGCGCCGCTCCTTGGCCAGCACATCTGCGAAGACTTGCGGCAGTGAACAAGACCATGTCCAGCTTGTATGTCGTGGATGCGCCACGGGAGGATCGCTGGCGGCGGGTCGAGGCCCGTAATTGCGAGAAGGGAGCGACCTGCCAGCTGCCCTTCGAGGTGACGCGCGAGATGTTCGACTTCGTGGAATCTCAATGGGAACCTCCCTCCGATGCGGAGCTGTCCGTGTGCAACGGCATCCGGATAGCGGGCCTGGGGGAGACGCCTCCCAGATAGGCTATGCCGTGCCTCCATCCGTCGAGGCCGGCTCGTCGAGTCCCCGATCCTTCTCCGCGATGATCCTGCGCTCGGCCTCGAGATCGAGCGAGCGGCAGGCCAGCAGGTAGATGATGGCCGACACCGGCAGACCCACGAGCATGGCGAGGTCCGCGCCGCCCAGGAGCTTGGCGACGGGGCCGGTGAAGATGCCGGTGCTGAAAAAGGGAATCATCGCCGCGAAACCGGCGAAGTAGGCGGTGAGGCCCCGCCAGCACCAGGTGCCGTACATGCCGCGCGGATTGAAGATCTCCCGGACTGAATAGTTGCCGCGGCGCACCCAGTAGAAGTCGACGAGATTGATCGCGGTCCAGGGCGTGAACAGGTACAGGAGAATCGCCAGGAAGTTGCCGAACTCCTCGGCGAAGTGCGCCGATGAGAGCAGCGCGATGAGATAGCTCGCCGCGAGCACCATGCCGATGGTGGCCAGGCGCCGGGCCACCGTCGGCTCGAGCGGGCGAATCGAGTCGGCAATGCTCAAGAGGGTCAGCGAGGCGCTGTAGATCAAGATGGTGGTGATCGTCGCGAGGCTCAGGAGCGACACGATGAGGAACGGTGCGCCGGAGCTCGTGATCGCCATGTCGGCGGCATTCTTGAGCGCCAGTGTGAGCTCGAGCGTCGGAAAGAGCGCGGCCGCAACGGTGCCGATCAGCATCGGCCAGACGCCTCCGATCAAGGCGCCGACGTAGGTCCACCAGAAGGACGCCGCGACGTTCACATCGCGCGGCAAGTAGCGCGAATAATCCGAGACCGAGATCGACCAGGTGATCTGATAGGCCGCCGCCGCGAAGAATTGCGTGAGAAACGGGATCATCTTGAACGGCGCGAGCGTGAGCTCGGGGGGGGCGAACTGAAGCCGTACCGCGCCCAGAGTCATGAGCCCGAACACCGCGATCAATACGTAGGCGAGCACGCGCTGGGTGACGTGAATCAGGTCATAGCCGAGGACCGCGAGCGCGGCCGCGAGCGCGCCGAACGCAACCATCGTCAAGGGACGGCTGCCACCGAAGAGCGTCCCGACGGTATCGGCGGCGAGCACCAGATTGAAGGCGGAGTAGCCGACGCCCGTGATCAACGCCACGCACCAGACCAGCAGCGCTCCCAGGTATCCGAATTGAGGCCGCGACTGGATCATCTGCGGAAGACCCAGCTGCGGACCCTGGGTGGAGTGAAAGGCCATGAAAAAGGTGCCGAATGCGCATCCCAGCACCACGGCGATCGACATCCAGGCGAGATTGCCGCCGAGCGCCACGCCGACGAAGCCGGTCGCGATCGTCGCGAGATGCGCGCCGCCCGTGAACCAGACCGGCCACAGATGCCAGAGCTTGCCGTGCCGCGCTGCGACGGGCACATAGTCGATGGACCGCTGCTCGATCAGCAATCGCTTCGGCACCGCCGGCTCCTATGCGGTCGCGCGGCGCCGGCGATCCCCTTGCCCTTCAAAAGTTATTCTTGTACTGAAGAATCACGGTGGCCGGCTGCAAGGTCGCGACCTGCGGCTCCACGACCCCTGCGGCGTTGAACTGGGCATAGCCGATGTAGCCGATGTCGCCGAGGTTGGGCTTGGCATTGGTCAGGTTGTGGAAGTTCAAGGACAGCTCCTGCTTCTCGTGCTTCACGCCGAAACGCAGGTTGACCAGCGAGAACGGCGGGCGCTCTCCGATCAAGCCGCTGCCGCCGTTCAGCAACGAGATGCTGTCGCCGGTGTAGCTGTAATCCGCGGCGACGAAACCGTCGTATTGCGCGTTCAGTGGTTTGGTGTAGATCGCGCCCGCGGTCGCGGTCCAGGCCGGCGTCTCCATGACGGGAGTTCCGGGGTTCACACCCGCGACGCTCAGGATCCCCGGATCGTTGATGTAGGTGTGCTCGAAGCCGACCCCGAGGCGGATCTCGAGGGCCGGGGTGATTCGCCCGTCGACTTCGATCTCGCCGCCGTTGATCTGCGCTTCTCCGCCATTCAATTGCAGATAGAAGCCGCAGGGCAGGGCCACCTGCTGTTGCAGGTTCTTCCAGTCGATATGGAAGGCGGCGGCGGAGATGGTGAGTCCGGTTTGCGGCAGCTGGGTCTTGGTGCCGACCTCGTAGCTCCACAGGGTGTCGGATTTGAGATGCAGGATGTCATCCAGCGGGAGTCCCGCGAGCTGGCAGGCTGGAAGATTGGCCTGGGCGCCACCCGCGCGGAAGCCCTTCGAGGCGGATGCGTACACCATGGTCGCATCGGTCACCTGATACGACAGGCCGTACTTCGGGTCGACTCCGGACTGCGTGCTGACCTGAGGGCTGCTCGGGGTCGGCCCGTAATTCAAGTACCCGTCGGCGGTGTAGTCGATGGTCTGCTTGAGCCAGTATTTTCGGGCCCCGAGCGTGAGCGTGAACCGCTCCAGGAACTTGTAATAGAGCTCACCGAAGATCGAGGTGTCCTGCTCGGTGCCCGGGTTCTGTTGCGTCCAGATGAGATCATTGGCGGCGGGTCCGCCCGTGGTGTTGCCCACCGTGGCTCCCACCAATCCATTGGCATAGGTATCCGGAATGCTGAACAGCGTTCGGGTTTTCGACCAGAATGCACCGACCGTGCCGCTCACGTTATGGATCGGATCGAAGGACAGGCGCAGCTCCTCGGTGAGCTGATTGTGATAGTGCTCACCGTCCCACAGGAAGGGCTGATTCGGCAGGTTCTTCACCTCGTAGTACGGACCCGCCAGGATGGCTTGCGTGCCGTAGGTCGAGTCCTCGATGTCGTGGTTGTGACGGTAGAAATAACTCGATGAGGAGACGATGTTGAATCCGTTGCCGCGGTAATTGAGCTCGAGCGAGGGCAGCGCCCAGCGGTCCATCGCGTCGGGCTGCACGTTGAAGGCGCGCGCAATCACGTAGTTCGGCGTGAACGAGGGGAGCAGGGCGAACGCCGCGGGAAAGCCGTGATAATCGGTGTCCTGATACATCACGCGCAATCGCGCCTGGAAGCTCTCGCTCACCTTGAGCAGCGCCGAGATGGATCCGCCGTAGCTCATGTCCGCGCCCTGGTTGCCGACGCTCGTGCGCGGCACCACGAGATCCGGGTCGCCGGTGGCCGGACTCGAAGCGTCGGTCGGGAAGGTGCGCGTCAGATAGCCCGCATCGTGATTGCCGAAGGCCACCACGCGCAGCGCGAGCAAGCCGGGGCTCAACACGATGTTTCCGATGAGCCCGGCACCGCCATCGGGACTGCCGCCGCCCGAGGTCAGCCCGGCTTGCATCATGTATCCGATGCTGTCCTCCGTCAGGCCGGGTTTCTTGGTGATCAATCGAACGTTGCCGCCGAGCGAGCTCTCGCCGAACAGCGTGCCTTGCGGACCCTTCAACACCTCGATGTTGTCGATATCGAGCACCCGGGGATCGACCGAGCCCGGGACCGGCGTGTCGTCGATGTAGAAGCCGGTGGCGCCGGCGGTGCCAAAGAGGTTTTGGCCCGTGATTCCGCGAATCGCCACGGTCTTCGAGTCCGAGAATCCGGTCGGGCCCCCGCCGTAGGCGAAGGAGATGTTCGGCGTCTTGGTCGCATAGTCGTCGAAGGACTGGATGTTGAAGGCCTCGAGCGACTGGGAGGTGAAGGCGGTGATGCTGATCGGCACCTCGGCGAGCGACTCCTCGCGCTTGCGCGCCGTGACGACCACGGTCTCGAGCATCTCGGTATCCCCGGCCGCGGCGGTCGAGGTCGTGTCGGCCGCGGCGCCGGCTTCACCGTAAAGCAAGGCCATGGCGGCCGCGGCCATCCCCAACAATCCACGCAAGCAAGCACGGTCACTCACGGTCATCCCCCCCCTCAGATCCCTCATCTCACGACCCACGAGGCCGGTGCTCCGGCGCTCCCCAATTCACTCGCGCGCGAGTTCGGATGCGACCCACTGGTGGAATTGCCGCACCAGATGCTCCTCGGGCATGAGCACGCCGTTCGCATGGCACGCGGCGCGGAGTCCCGCCTGATTGAGCTCGCACACCTCGACGTCCTCCGACATCACCTGATCGGCGAAGCCGACGATCTTGTGGAGGTTGAATTGCGGGCGCGCGAGAGACTCGGCGGAAAACAAATACTCTACTGCGAGCTCGGTGAGCTCCGGACCGAGCGGCCGAACTCGCACCACCCGCACGTAGTCCGCGTGGGCGACGATGAAAACCGACGGCAAGTTGACCACGTAGACCGCGCCGCGGCGGCGATCCTCGGCGGCAAGCCCGGGGAATGGGACGCCCGCCATCTCGCCGTCGAGCGACCAGGTGCTCGCGCCCCTGCGCAGACCTCCCTTGTATTTCGGGTCGGGATCATGCGCCGTCAGGCGCCAGTTGGGATCGTCTCCCTCCGCGATGATCCCGCGGCCGTAGATCGGGACGAGCTGCGAAAGGCTCGGATGCACGACCGGGCAATGCAGGCATTCATTGAAATTTTCCCAGAACAGCTTCCAGTTGCAGCGGATGGTCTTGAGCGCCGCATGTCCCACGATGAGATCCTCGAGCGGCCACGCGCCAAGCCTCTCGAGCGGCGGATCGAACGTTGCCTCGAACGAGGGCGCCGCATCGGTCAGTGCGATGAAGATGAATCCGGCCCGCTCCTGCACGTTGATCCCGTACAGAGGGTAATCGGCTCGATCGAAGCCTTCGGCAAGCTGCTTGGAGGAGGTTCGCTTGAGCTCGCCCTCGAGATCATAGCTCCAGGCATGGTAGGGACAGATGATCGCGCCCGAAGCGAGTACGCCGCTCGCCTCGCGACACAGCGCCGCGCCCCGATGACGGCAGGTGTTGTAGAAGCCTCGAAGCGTGCCGCCCTCATCCCTCACCAGCAGAATGCGCTGATCACCGAGCTCGAAAGTGCGAAACGAGCGCGGAGCGGCGACGCTCGCGGACCTGCCGACGTAGATCCAGTTGCGCCACCAGATCCTCTGCAAATCCCGCTGGTAAGACTCGGGGTCGAAATAAGCTTCAGCGGGCAATCCGACGGTGTGCTGCGTCAGGCCGTTGTACCGGTCCGGAATTGGCACTCGAGTGAATCGCACGTCGCTCCTTCTAGACCTGCGGGCTGGCGTTGTCGGGCAGCCTCCATGGGATCCTAAGCGAGGGGTGCGCCGGAGGCAATTGCCGGCGGCGACGACCGGCGCAGTCGCGATGACCCGCCCTTCACGAATCTTGACGGTGGTTTCGTCAGCGGCGCGCTGAAAAAGTTTCAAAATGCACCCCGCCCCATGATTCGGTAGTATCAGTCTCCTGATCGCCACGTACGTCCGCGGGGATCTCGCTCACTAAATGCCGCGGAACAAGCGTCGACCGGCACCATCCGCCGGCGAGCCTTCGGACCGTCATTGGAGTTGAAATGAGCCAAAGCCAGGATGCCCCGCCGGGCACCCCTCCCCGCCGCAGTCGCTGGATCGTGGCCGGGATCGTGGCGGTCTTGATCGTTCTCGTCGCCGTTCACCTGTTCGAGGGCAAGAAGCCGCAGCGCGCATCTCCGCCCCAGGTCGTCAAGGTGGCGCAGGCGTTCGACGGCGACATGCCCGAGATACTCTCGGAGCTCGGCACCGTGACGCCGGTGGCGACCGTCACCGTACTGCCGCAGCTGAGCGGGTATCTCACTCAGGTGGGATATCAGGAGGGCCAGGACGTCAAGAAGGATCAGTTCCTCGCGCAGATCGATCCGCGACAGTACCAGATCGATTTGAAGCAGGCAGAAGCGGCGCTCGTCAAGGACTCGGCCACGCTCGCGCAGGCGCGTTCGGACCTCGACCGGTATGAG